>Ga0272446_1000200_pt1 | contig 92044 bp, 71 predicted proteins | sample YNPCB0061_FD_194587 | JGI IMG/M metagenome (GOLD analysis project Ga0272446, IMG submission 194587) | Hot spring microbial mat communities from Yellowstone National Park, WY, United States - YNP-CB-006-1 | ecosystem: Environmental > Aquatic > Thermal springs > Hot (42-90C) > Sediment | place...
CCGAAAACCAGATGGTCAATGTCATTGCGAGCGCGAGCGAAGCAACCTCCTATCGCGCCGGTAGATTGCTTCGTCGCTGGCGCTCCTCGCAATGACAGCATGCCTATGGGTTTTCGGATAGGCTCTAAGCACCTGAAAGAGCGCATATTGTGCTGCAAGCAGGCCCAGGAACCAGAAGCGCAAGGTACGCCAGCGCCGAGGGGTTTGAGAAGCGACTGGCAGAGGGGCGGTAACTGATGGGTGCATACGCGCGATGCTCTGGGCAATAGCGAGATCCTGCACCGCGCCGATGCGCCCGAAGGATCAATCCTGGGGAGCGTACGTTGGTACTGGCGCGGCGCCACGCATTCCAGGCTATGACCCGCGCCGGATCGCCGCGCGTCGGTACTACTGCAACAGCATTTCAAAATTGGGCCGGTCGTCACCACCGGCGAGCCGGCGAACCGTGCGCTGAATCATCCGCACCGTCCCTTCGCCGAGCCAGTAGGTCAGCAGCGATCCAAGCACCAGACCAATGGCGCTACCGACGGCTGCGCCAAGACCAAACACAACATAACGAGTACGTGCGTTGTTGTTCATGATTGATCCTTATTGCACCACAACAATCGGGGTTGCTTTGTTCCATAGCCGTTCGAGCCGGTAACGGTCGCGCAGTTCAATTGAGAACACGTGCACGACAAGATCGCCATAGTCGAGCAGCACCCAGCCGGTATCGGGCGTGCCCTCAAACCGCGCCTGCCGGTCATACTCGCGGCTCAGCCCTTCGTCAATCGCTTCGATGATTGCTTTTAGCTGGCGCTCGCTTGCGCCGGAACAAATGACGAAATAGTCTGCGATCGTGTTAAGTTTGCGCAGATCCAGCAGCACGATGTCGCTGGCCTGCTTGTCTTCGGCGAGCGCCACCGCTCGCCGAGCGATATCTGTCGCCTCGACGGCCTGGTCCTGGATCAGAGCATCCTCCTTCATCCCACTCAGACATGGGCGCAAGTCGTATACACGGCAACTTCCGCATCACCATGATTCCCTCTACGATTCTACCAGAAGCAGCGCCTGCTCGCAACAGAATCCTGAAGGGTACGTGTTCACACCCGGGGTCACAGGCTATATGCGCAACAGGGGTGCGACAACCGGCCCGAATAGCTCTACCAGGAGCGGCGCGAACGCCGATCGATCGACAATCGGATCCCACAATGCCGACGGGTATGCCGTGCCCACCAGCGTCAGCGCCGCGATCAGCAGGGCGGCATAGAGCACACCGAGCACGGCGCCCAGCCCGTGATCGAGGCGCCCGAGGAACAACAGGCCGGCATACAGGTGTACCAGTGACGCCAGCAGGCTGGCCGTGCCACTGACTGCCGCCAGCACCGCCAGTGTCCCACCGGCGCCGGCAACTACCGGATCGTTCACGAATGAACCAAGCGCGTCACCTGCCGCTGAGCCATACCGCCCGGCGACTGCCAGACCGGCTGCCAGGCCCGCCAGCGCAACCATCTGGCGCAAAACGCCCCAGTACAACCCCAGTGCGCCGGCCAGGATCAGCGCCATACCAATCCCCAGATCAACGATGTCCATCTGCCGCCTGCTATACGGTACAGGGCCGAAGCGTGCGCTGCGGCGCATGCCCCGGCCCTCGCCCTGCGATTTCACCGTGACGGCAACGGCACGGCGCGCGCGATCGATCGCGCCGCGTCATACATCACTAATCAACCGTATATTCGCCCTCGACCACTCCCTCATCCTTGCCTTTGCCCGGCCCGGCCCCATTCCCATCGGTGCTGCTGTAGGCGCTCTGCGACACCTGATACATCGCCTGCTGCAATTCCGTCGAGAGCGATCGCATGCGACCTTCATTCTCCTGGCTGATCGCCTCACGCAGATCCTTGATCAGGCCTTCGATCCGGCTCTTGAGCACAGGTTCAACCTTCTCACCCAGTTCGTTCAGCGATTTCTCGCTCTGGTATGCCAGGCTATCCGACTGGTTCTTCAGCTCGATCACCTCGCGGCGGCGCTTATCCTCAGCGGCATGCGCTTCGGCATCGCGCACCATGCGCTCGACGTCGTCTTTCGACAGGTTGGTGCTGGCAGTGATCGTGATCCGCTGCTCCTTGCCGGTCGCCTTATCTTTGGCCGACACGTTGAGGATGCCGTTGGCATCAATGTCGAAGGTCACCTCGATCTGCGGCACGCCGCGCGGTGCCGGTGGGATGCCTTCCAGCCGGAAGCGCCCCAGCGTCATGTTGTCGGACGCTAGATCGCGCTCACCCTGCAAGACATGCACATCGACCGCCGTCTGCCCGTCGGCAGCGGTCGAGAAGATCTCGCTCTTGCGCGTCGGGATCGTGGTATTGCGCTCGATCAGGCGCGTCATAATGCCGCCCAGTGTCTCGACGCCCAGTGACAGCGGCGTTACGTCGAGCAGCACCACGTCCTTGACCTCGCCACCGAGCACACCGGCCTGAATCGCCGCGCCGACGGCCACGACCTCGTCAGGGTTGACGCTGCGGTTCGGCTCCTTACCGGTCAACTTGCGTACAGTCTCGATCACCACCGGCATACGCGTCGAGCCGCCCACCAGCACAACTTCATCCAGGTCGGTCGGCTTGAGCCCGGCATCCTTCAGGGCCTGGAAGAACGGCCCTTTCAGGCGCTCGGTCAGTTCGGCGGTGAGTTGCTCGAAGCGTGAGCGCGTCAGCCGGATCTGCAAATGCTTCGGCCCGCTGGCATCAGCCGTGATGAACGGCAGGTTGATCTCGGTCTCCGACATACTGGAGAGTTCGATCTTGGCCTTCTCTGCCGCCTCTTTCAGGCGCTGCAACGCCTGGCGATCCTTGCCGAGGTCGATGCCCTGATCCTTGCGGAACTCGTCAATCAGCCAGTTGACGATCCGCTGGTCGTAGTCGTCGCCGCCGAGGTGGGTATCGCCGTTGGTGGCTTTCACTTCCACCACGCCGTCGCCGACCTCCAGCACCGACACGTCGAAGGTGCCGCCGCCAAGGTCGAAGACCAGGATCGTCTCGTCCTTCTTCTTATCCAGGCCATACGCCAGTGCGGCCGCCGTCGGCTCGTTGATGATGCGCAGCACTTCCAGGCCGGCGATCTTGCCGGCGTCCTTGGTCGCCTGGCGCTGGCTGTCATTGAAATAGGCCGGAACGGTAATCACCGCCTGGGTTACCGGTTCGCCCAGATAGGCCTCGGCGTCGGTCTTCAGTTTCTGCAGGACCATGGCCGAGATTTCCTGCGGCGCGTATTCCTTGCCGGTCACCGGCGAGTGTACGCGCACGTCGCTGCGACTCCCCCGGATCACCTTGAAAGGCACCATCTCGCGCTCGATGCTGGTCTCGTCGTAGTTGCGCCCGATGAACCGCTTGATCGAGTAAAACGTGTTTTCAGGGTTGATTGTCGCCTGGCGCTTGGCCGTCTGCCCGACCAGGCGCTCGCCATTCTTGGTAAACGCGACAACCGATGGTGTCGTGCGGTTCCCTTCCGCATTTGGAATAACAACCGCGTCGCCGGCTTCCATGACGGCGACGACCGAGTTGGTGGTTCCCAGGTCAATGCCTACAATCTTCGGCATATCAGGCTCGCTTTCTATTCTGCAGAGAAGTGCGACGTCGTGCGGCATGGCATGCCCCGCGTCCACCGCAACTTACGCTGTTGCTAGTGTACCTGTTTCACGCTAATCCGCTATATGCGCGACGTTAGAGGAATGTTAGATTCGTGGCTGAACGTGGAACGTGGAATGTGGAACGTGGAACGTGGAACGTGGGAATGTAAAAGATCGGTACTAACATCCTATCCATCCCCTCTTGCGCCATGTGCTATATTAGTCTTGACACATGGCAAGTGAAACATGGCCGTCCTTTGCCGTGATAGGAGCATTCGATGTCACGTTTCCCCTCCTCGCTTTCCCTCCTCTGGGTTGTGTTGTTTGTCGCCACGCCGCTGCTCCTTGGTCATGCATCGTATGCCCCGGTCGCTCAGGCCGCCGGAACCTTTGTGGTTACCTCCACGGCTGACACTGCCGGCAGCACGTGTGGCACCGATTGTACGTTGCGCCAGGCGATCAACGCCGCCAACGCTGCGAACGGCGGTACGATTGTGTTTGCGATCCCGACAACCGATCCCGGCTACCGTCCGGGAAGTGGTGCGCCCTTCTTCGTCGGGCGTTCATGGGTCATCCGGCCCGGCGCTGTTCCATTACCTCCGCTTGGCAGCGGTGTGACGATTGATGGTTCAACACAGGCGGCGCAGGGCTCCAATCCGATCGGTCCGGAGATTGTGATAGACGGATCGCTTGCCACAGGGCGTAACGGCCTGACGATCAATGGTAACGACAATACTGTGCTCGATGTTGCAATCATCAATTTCGACAGCGGCGGCCTCGCAGGCGTCGGTATTGCCATTGCAGGAAGCCGCAACACTGTTCGGGGGACGTTTATCGGAGTGGATGCCGATGGCATTACGCCGGGGGGGAATGGCTTTGCCGGGATCTGGATCCAGGGCGCTGCAAATGAGAATGTGATCGGTGGGCGTCTGGAGACTGCCAGCGAGACGAATATCATTTCCGGTAATGACCTCGACGGCATTGTGATCCAGGGTAATGGCAATTTTATCCGCGGCAACTATATCGGCACGAACTTTGGCGGAACGAGTGCCATTCGAAACAATGGTTCGGGCGTTCTGGTGTATTTGAGCAACTCGAATATCATCGGCCCGGCAGACGGGCAGTCGAACGCATATATCAACTTCATCTCCGGTAATCGTGAATATGGCGTGTTGATTGATGGCGGTAGCAACAATCGGGTTGCGGGCAACATTATTGGCATTGGCATAGATGGTTCAGGCAGGCCGCTCGCCAGTCTCCCCAATGCGCGAGGCGGTATTGAGGTGCGCGACTTCCTCAATACTGCGGCGAACAACCGGATCGGCCTGGCGGATGCCTCGGCCAGCAGCCCGTATCGTAACTTTATCGCCGGCAATACCGGCCCCGGTATCCGCCTCCGCGGCCCCACAACCACCGGCACGTCCATCGTCAATAACTGGGTTGGTCTGAATCGGGAAGGTAATCCGCTTGCCGCGACCAACAACACCGGCGGCGGTATTGTCATCGGCGAGGGGGTCGCCGGCGTCACTATCGGCGGTGCGAATCCCGGCGAGCGGAACGTTATCTCCGGGAACGCCGGCGATGGCATCTTCATCAGCGGCCAGTCGGCGGCTGAGCGGACGGTGAATACCACCATCGCCGGCAATTATGTCGGCACCAGCACCACCGGTTCGTTTGCAACGCCGGCTTCCGGCTTCCCCAACGCGCGCTCCGGCATCGTGCTCGGTAATTACACCTGGAACACGACGATCGGCGGCGCGACGCCCAACCTGATTGGTTACAACCTGAGCTATGGCGTGGCAATTACCGGCACCGATACGCTTACGACCACGGTGGCCGGCAATACGATTCGCTACAATGCCCTCGATGGCGTCTACGCCGCTACAACCGGTAATCTCCGCGTTGCTGGCTCCGGCGGCCCCTCCGTGATCGGCAATAACGGCCAGAATGGTGTGCGTGTCGCCAATGGCGCGCTGCTGGCATTCGAAAATCTTACCCTGAGTAATAACGGCCAGAATGGTCTGCAACTCACAACGGTGGTCACGACCACGATCAGCGCCGTCACGGCCAGTGGGAACGGCGTCAGCGGCACCGGCGATGGGGCGCGCATTACCGGCGCGCGCCTGACGACGATTTCCGGCTCAACGTTCAACACAAACCGTGAACACGGTATTCGCTTTACCGATGGCGTCACAACAACGCTCTCCAGCCTGACGTTGCAGCAGAATCAGCAGGACGGTATATCACTCACCGGCCCGCTGGTCAATACGCAGATCGCGAGCACCCAGGTGATCAGCAACTCGTTGCGTGGCATTGCCGGTAGTGGTGCGATGGATGGGCTGGCTCTCGGGCCGAATAACACGGTGACCGGTAATGCCGCTGCCGGTATCGATCTGGCGCTGGCTGCCGGCGCGGTGCCGGTACGCAATATTGTCGTCGCTAACAATCAGTTCAATCGCAACGCCTTCAGTCAGGCGGGGTATGCGCTGCGCGTCGCCGGCGGCACGAATACGACAACCATTGCCGGCAATGGGATTGACGCTAATCGGAATGGCGGCGGTATCGCCGTCGAGAGCGCCGATCGCGTCGTGGTGACCGGCAATGAGATCCGCCGGAGCAATGGCCCGGGAATCGCGGTCGCCGCTGGCAGTGTGCGCGTGTCGCTCCAGAGCAATACGCTGATCTCGAATACGGTTGGTATCGAGGTAAGTGGCTCCGGCACCGACCGCACACTGCTGCAGGGCAACAACATCCTGACCAGCGGCGCCACCGGCCTCGGCGCGACTGGCTCTGGCATTGGCGTCTCGGTGCTTGATGCGCAGCGTACCGCCATTGACGGTGGCAACAATATCGAATCCAATCTCGGCGCCGGCATCCATGTGCGCGGTTCGGCGACGTTGACGTTGATTCGCGACAATACCATTATCAACAACGCGCTGGGCGTCCTGGTCGGTGCGCCGGTCGGCTCGCCGGGCGCTCCGCCCTACCCGCAACAGACGCGGATTGTGAACAATAGCATCAGTGGGAACGGTATCCCGCAGACCGGCCCCTTCCCGGTGAACGAAACCTTCCTCGGGCGCGGCATTGTGCTCAACCCCGAAACCGTGCCGGGCGGCGCGGCAGGCAACCCGAACAATGATATTGATCCGCCGGTCGAGTCGTCGCTGCGCATCAGCGTTGCCGGCGTCCTCACCGGCCAGGTGAACACGGCGAACGCGCCGGGTGGGTGCGTACCTGCAGGAGCAACGCGCTGCCTCGTCCAGATCTTCCGACCCGATCAGACGACGCGAGACGGTCAGGGATTGGAGGGCATCGGCCAGGTGAATGTCAATCCTGATGGCACGTTTTCGTTCAATGTCGGCAGCATTCCGCGCCAGTTGACACTGACTGCCACTGACCCGGTGAGTAACACGTCGCGTTTCGCGATCTTCACGCCGCGCCCATCATTGACGGTCAGTGCACTGCAGGCACGAACCGTGAATCCTGGCGACCCGATCACCTACACGCATACACTGGTCAACAATGGCAACATGGAACTGGCCAACGTGCAGTTGACGGTCACGACATCGCGCGGCTGGGAGCGGCTCTCGCCGCCGATCGGCATTCAGCCGTCCGGTTCCTTCTCACTGGCCCCCGGCGCGTCCCGCCCGGTGACGATCACGCTCCGGGCGCCGACTGGCGGTATTCCAGAGGCAGCGCCTGGAACCGACTTGATGACCGTGCGTGCTGATGCGACCGTCAATAGCGGCAGCAATACCTACACCGCTACTGCTTCGCTGGTCAACCAGACGACCCTGAATACGAAGATCGTTCTGGAACTGACGCCGGCGACGGCGCAGGGGCGCGGCGATCCGGGTGTGACGGTGCCTTACGCCTTCCAGGTTCGCAATACCGGCAATGTGCCAGCGACGGTTAACCTGGCACGCGCCTTCGATGATCCGGTGGTCGGTGTGAACTGGCAGGCGACGCTCTCGACCAGTAGCCTCGTCATTCCCGCTGGCGAGACGCGGGGCTTCCAGCTTAATGTGCGGGTGCCGCCCGAAGGGGTGGCGCCGATTGCCGGCACCGCGGTCGGTACGACCGTCACCATGACACCTACGAGCCCGGTTGATGCGACGCAGGTGCGAACCGCCAGGGTCACGACGGTAGTGGGGCAGATCTCGCGGGCGCAGATCAGGCCGCCAGGCAGCGAGAAACAGGGAGCCGCCGAGGAAACGGTCATCTTCGTCCACGAGATTACCAACAATGGCACCGGCGACGATATCTTCCAGATCGTCGGTACGCCAAATCTTGGCAGCACGGTGCGCTTCTCGTTGCTGAGCGGCGGCGTGATTACACCTGATCCGCAGGATCCGCGCAAGGGAACGTTCCCGATTGCCCGTGATGCTACGGTAACGGTCAAGGTTGAGGTGACGGTCAACCGGTTCCTGACAGGCGGTGCGGTCGAGGAAGTCTTTATCGAACTGAAGGATCGCAACGGCAACAATATCGGCGGCGCGTTCGCACAGGATCGGGTGCGCGTCACCCGCGGTGTGGTGCGCCCATGGCTCTGGTTGCCGATTGTCATACGCTGAAGTGAAGGTAGACAGCCTATCCGAATCACGGATTAGATGTCATTGCGCGCGAAGCGACGCAATCGAGCGGCGCGAGAGAAGTTTGCTTCAGCCACGCTTCGCTCGCTGCAAGCTGTTGCTCACGCTTCTCGCAATGACAGGAGGCGTAGCATATTTCGGACAGGCACGTATTCGAAACGTACTACATCAAGAGGTGGTACCTTGGCGCGTGTTTCCCGTCTTCTCTGCCTGACCGCGCTTCTGGCGCTCCTTGGCGCGCTGGCTACGCCTGCACCCCTGGCGCTGGCGGTCCCGCTCACCCTGACGGTCAACAGCGCCGGCGATGAGCCCGATGCCAGCACGGCGGATAATCGCTGCGACGTCGATCTGGTCGCCGCGGGGGATCAGTGTACCCTTCGAGCAGCCATCCAGCAGATTAATGTCCAGCCGGCGGGCGATGTTCACCGGATCAATTTCAATATCCCGCAATCGCCGGTTGCGTCGGGTGGCAGTGAAGGGTATGAACCGGCCGGGTACTGGCGCATTCGCCCGGCGAGTCCTCTGCCGGCAGTCACGGCCGGTAATGTGACGATTGATGGCACGACTCAGCCGTTCGGCAGCGGGGCCGCGGCAGGCTGGTCGCACCCACGTATTGTGCTGGATGGCTCGCTCCTGACGACAAGTGGCGCGAATGGCCTGACCATCACATCCGCCGGTAATGTCGTGCGGCGCCTTACGATCCTCAACTTTGCGCAGGGGAGCGCCGCGCCTGGGTTGGCCGGCAATGGCATCTTTATCAATGGTTCCGCCGCCAGCGGCAACCGTGTGCACGGCTGTTACCTCGGTACATCGCCTGATGGCAGCATTGCGGCAGCCAATACAACCTCCGGCGTCCAGGTCAATGGCGCGGCAAACAATATCGTCGGCCACCCGACTGTCGGCACCGGCCCTGATATTGGCACGGCCGGCGACACTGCCCTGGGGAACCTCGTTGCCGGCAATGGCCGGGCATCCGGTACATCGGCCAATATCTATCTGATCAATACTGGTGGCGACTATGCTGCCGGGCGCGGCAATGTTGTACGCGCCAACCTGGTTGGCACGAACCTGGCCGGCAATGCCGAGATCGGCGGTGCCGGCAACCCGTCGAGTGGTATCATTCTCCAGCGCTACCTCGATGATACAATCGTTGAGGAGAACGTCGTGTCGGGCCACGATGCCAGCGCGACGCGCTATGGCATCTATATCTTCGGTAGCGACCCGCTGGGCAGCGACAGCCCGACCGATACCCGCGTCAGTGGCAATGTGATCGGCACGACCAGAGGCGCGACAACGACCATACGGGTGCCGAATGGCGTCGGTATTTACCTGGCAGGCGGCACGAATACCCTGATTGGCGGGGCGACGCCGGCGGCACGCAATATCATCTCCGGTAACGGCGCCGTGGCAGGCAATGGCCACGGCATTCAGATCCGCACCAGCGCCGTGTTCAATACAACCGTCCAGGGGAACTATATCGGCCTGAACGCCAGTGGCGAGTCATTTGGCCGTTCTGGCGCCAGTTCGAACGGCAATCTCGGTGCCGGTGTGCTGGTAGAGAACAATGCGCGCCAGACAACGATTCGCGATAACGTAGTCTCGAATAACTATGCCAGTGGCATCATTCTTGGCAGCGATGGTCATGTCGTGGCCGGCAACCGGATCGGCGTCAATACGGCACTTCAACCGGTGTCGGATGACAACTTTGCGAATGGTCAGGCAGGCGTCTGGATCAATGGCAGCACCGGCGATATTTCGCCGCTGCCACAACCTGCCGCCGGCAACCTGATTGGTGGCAACAATCCGGGTGATGCCAATATTATCGCGTATGGCCTCGACGCGACGGCGGCGGCCGTGCTCATCCAGCCGTCACTTTCGGGAACGTCCCAGAATCGTGTGATTGGCAACTATATCGGTGTGGCGTCGAATGGTCAGGGGTTGCGCGCCAGCCCCGCTACCGGTTCGTCCGGGGTCTATATTATCGCGAGCGCCGCCGCGCGCCGAACCGACAATAATCAGGTCATCAGTAACACCATTGGCGGGCTTGGCACCGGTGTGCGTATCGAGTCGACCTTCACCACCGGCAACCAGGTGAGCGCGAATGTGATTGGTACTACTGGTGCCGGGAACCGGCAGTTCGGCGTCTGGTTGCTCCAGGGCACAACCGGCAACACGATTGGCGGCAGTGGCGGCGTTGGGGTCAACGATACGCGCAATGTGCTTTCCAACAACGCCATTCAAGGTATTCTGGTCGGCGTGAACGCGAATGGGAACACTCTGTTGCGTAACCTGTCGCGCGACAATGGCGGCGCATCCGGCCACGGCGTCCAGGTGGATGCAACGGTGAGCCAGGTGCGCATCAGCGGCACCGAGACAGGCACCAATGGCGGTAAGGGGATCAATCGTTCCGGCAGCGCGCCCGCGCCACCGGCGATCAGCGGCATTACCGCGGGTTCGCCACCCACGCTCCAGGTGCAGGCCCCCGCGGGCGCGAACTGCGGCGCCGGCGGCTGCCGCATCGAGGTCTTTACCAGCCCGACCCGCGACGATGCCGAAGGGCCGCGCTATCTCGCGTTCCAGGATGGTATTGCCGCCGGCGCGACGGCCAGCATCCCGGTGCCGAACTGCGATCGCTTCTTCTCGGCGACCATTACTGACCAGAGCAACAATACATCCGAGTTTACCCCGACCATGTTCGAGGCGCCCTTCAGTTGCCAGACGGACTTCACCCTGGCGCAGACGGGGCGTGTTCCGCCCGGCGTCGGCCCGGTAGACGCAGGGACGAACGTTATCTACACCTATACGGTTACCAACAATGGCGGCTCGCCGATCACACTTGCTATTTCGCGTAATGACCCATCTGGCTGGGCATCGCCGCCGAGCCAGTCATCCATCGTGCTGGCGGCTGGCGCGTCTGACACATTCAACATTACCGTTGCCGTGCCGGCGAATGCGCTGGCCGGCGATTACACCTTCAGTGTGACGGCCCAGGTCGGCGCGACGCAACGCACCGTGAACACAACCACTACGGTGGCGCGGCGCTACGGCGTCACGGTGACGCCGGATAGCCGGACCGACAGCTTCACCCGACCGGGCACGGTAGACTTCGTTCACACCATGACCAACACCGGCAATGGTACGGATACCATCGCGATCAGCGTGGTGGTAACACCGAACGATGGCGCGACGGCCACGGTTGTGGAAGGTGAGACATGCGCCAGCCTGGCGGCATTCACCTCCTGCACGCGCACCATCCGGCTTACCATCCCTGCCGGCCCCGGCGCGTCACTCTACACCGTGACGATCACGGCCGCTTCGACCGGTTCGCCCGGTGTGCAGGCAGTGGCGGTGGATACGGCGTCGGCGGGCGCCGCGCCACAGATTACGCCTCCGTCGCAACTGAAAGAAGGGTTGCCGGGGGCGACGGTTCCCTTCAGCCATACGGTGACGAATATCGGCCAGAGCACCGGGCGCTTCACGCCGACGCTGTCCCTCTCGCAGGGGCCGCCGTGGACCTTCAACCTGGTGGATGCGGCACCGTTTGATCTGAATCCCGCTCAGTCACGCGTTGTCAGCCTGACGGTGACCGTGCCGAACTCACCGATCCCTGACGCCGGGACGCTGGTGACGGCGACGCTGACGGTTCAGGCGACCGGTGGCTCGTCGGCCAGCGCCACCAGCACCACCCGCGTCGGTCTGGTTCCCGGATTCACGTTCAGTGAGGCCAGCGTTCCTGCGCTCAACCTGCCACCCGGCGCGACGGCGATCTTCACTCATACTCTGACAAACACCGGTAATGGCCCGGACGATTTTCGTGTCACGGCGGTACTGCCCGGTGGGCTTGAGAATCTCACCATCGCTCCTGCCGGGGTCTTTCGGCTGGCGCGCGGCGCATCACAGCAGGTTGTGGTGCGAGCGCGCGTGCGCGATGGTCAGGGCGCCGGACCGCAAGCGTTCATCGTGACGGGCGTGCGCGAGGGCGATCCATCATCGGCGCAGCCACAGACGGATACTGTCACCGTGCTGTCTGCCCCGGGCGTGCGCCTGTCACCAGGGCAGACATTGAATGTCACGCCGCCGGGTAGTGTTACGTTCAGCCACACGCTGACGAATGTCGGCAACGTGGCGGGCAACTTCGCGGTAAGCGCCACCGGCCTGCCGCCTGGCTGGAACATTACCGGCCCGCAAAACCTGTCGCCTGCCAGCTGTTTGCAGAATCTTGCCAGCGGCGCGACATGTGCCTTTGACCTGGTGGTGACCACGCCAGCGCAACTGCCGCAGGTCCCCGCTGGCGCGTACTCGTTCCAGGTGCAGGCCAGCACCACCGGCGCATCGGATGCAGTGACCGATGTGGTCAATGTGCTTCCCGTGCCACGGTTCGATTTCGCGCGCAATGAGAATGGCAGTGGCGCGCCCGATGCTCTTCTGACGTTCACGCACCGGATCACCAACACCGGGAACATTGCCGACAACTACACGTTTAGCGTACAACCCGGCGCGGGCGGTTTCACGGCACTGCCGCCGGCGTCGCTGACACAGGTTCCGCCCGGCGAAGGGCGTGCCGTCATCTTCAACGTGCGCCTGCCGGCCACTGCGCCTGCCGGCACAACCGGCGTCGTGACGCTCACTGCAACCTCGGCGCTCGGCGCGCCCACGCGCAGCGTCAGCGATACCCTGACGGTCATCGGTGCCGATAATGCTCGCCTGGAGCCGGCCGGCACAACACAGCAGACGGTGTTTACCGGGGGCACGCCAGCAACCGCGATCTATACATTGAACCTGTTCAACAGCGGCAATACGACGATCAGCTATACCCTGCGGCTGAACCCGGCCAGCCTCACCGGCGGCTGGACCGCGAGCGTCACGCCGACGTTGACGGCCGTCCTGCCACCGAGTATCACGCAGCCCATCCCGGTCACGGTGCGGGTTGATGTTCCCACCGATGCCGTCGGTGTTCAGGCCGTGACGGTCGAAGTGCTGCGCGGCGATGGCGCCGGCCCGCTGCTGGCGACAGCGACCCTGACCACGACGGCTGAACTGGCTGCGGCTGGTGGATTGTTGACACCGGATGAGAATCGTGGATCAGGGTTACCGGGAGAGACGGTCATCTATACCCATACCCTGCGTAATATCCGCAGCGTGCCCGACACATTCGTCTTCAGTGCGCTTGTGCCGCTAGGGTATCGGGTTGCGATCCCACCCGGCGTCTTCCTGCAGCCGAATGAAACACGCATTGTGGCGGTCAGTATCACCCTGCCGACCGGCGTCCTCTCCGGCACGGTCGATGCCATGCGCCTCAGCGTGCAGTCGGCGACGGACCCGGCGGTTGCCGCCGATGCGCGCGAATACACGACGGTTCGCCAGGTCGTCAACGCGGTCATCTCGCCGGAGTATGCGCGCACGGTCGAGGCGGGCGACTCCCTGGAACTGAACCATCAGTTGTTGAACACCGGCAACTTTACCGACACCTTCATTCTGACCTTCACGCAGACACAGAACTGGGACGTTACCCTCCAACCCCCGCAGCGCAGGTTGAAGCCGAATGAGCAGGCTCCAGGTATCACGCTCACGATGAGCGTCCCCACAACCGCGCCACCCGGGTCGGTGAACCGCATCCGTGTGCGGGCGCAGTCGCAGAGCGATCCGGCGAAGATCTTCGAGGTGGAGAACGTGCTGATCATACCGGCAGCCCTGCCGCGGGTAACGTACGTCGTCAATCTGCCGCTGGTGCAACGATGAAAATCCTTGTCCTCCACGGTCCGAATCTGAACATGCTTGGCCGGCGCGAGCCGGAGATCTATGGCAGCACGACGCTCGCTGAGATTGATGCTGCGCTACGTGAGCGCGCGGCAGCGGCGGGCGCCGTGCTGCTGACGTTTCAATCAAATCACGAAGGGGAGCTGATCGATCTCGTTCAGACCGAGGGATGGGATGCCGATGGGGTGATCATCAATCCGGGCGCGCTGACGCACTACGGCCTGGCGCTGCGCGACGCGCTGGCGATGCTGAAGGCGCGTATCGTTGAGGTGCACCTGTCGAACGTCTACCGGCGCGAGCCGTTTCGCCACACATCGGTCGTCGCTCCCGTCGCCACCGGGCAGATCGCCGGCCTGGGATGGCAGGGTTACCTGCTGGCGCTGGAGTGGCTGTTGCTCACCGCCGAACAATCGTAGCTATGAGCGACTCAATCAGCTAACCGGTAGCGCAGGAGCGCAAGAATTGCGTAGAAGCCCTGGCTGGGCTTCATTTTTTTGCCTTCTTCGTAGGTACGTCCCAGATAAGTGACCGGCACCTCATAAATCCGGTGGCCTCGTTTGAGTACCTTGGCTGTGATCTCCGGCTCCAGACGAAAATCATTACTTTCCAGCTTCAGATCGCGCATGATCTCGGTGCGCATAGCCTTGTAGCACGTCTCCATATCCGAGATCCAGCAGTTGAACAGGAAGTTGGTGAGAAAGGTCAGGCCTTTGTTCCCAATCGCATTCCAGAAATACATGCCGGTGTGCCGCCCGAGAAAGCGCGATCCGAACACCACGTTCACGCGCCCCTGGGCGATCGGCGCCACCAGTTCGTGGTAGTCATTCGGGTCGTACTCCAGGTCGGCGTCCTGCACGATCACAATATCGCCGCGCGCGCGCGCCAGGCCACTGCGTACCGCGGCCCCCTTGCCGCGGTTGCGCGGATGGCGGATGACCGTCATCCGCGTATCGCACGCCGCCTCCTCGCACAGGATGCGGTACGTCTCATCGCTTGAGTGATCGTCAACCGCGATGATTTCCTTCTCGATATCCACCGCGCGCACCTTCGCCAGAATGGCGCGCAATGTTGTCGCTTCGTTATAACACGGCATGATAACTGACAGCAGCATGGGTTGATCTTTCCTGGCACAGTTTCAGGCGATCTGTTCGACGATCGGCGCGACGCCGGCTCCGTCCGAATGCACCGCGCCCGTTCTACAAGCAACATTCTGGATCTACACTCTCACGAGCGCATCACCAGCAGCAACACTGGCAGCAGCAACACCGCCAGCAACACGAGCATGCCGATCAGCAGTTTCAGTTGCTCGGCGCTGCGTCGCTGTGCCAGGCGTTCGCGCACGTCCTGCGCATAGGGGACGTTCGGTTGCTCGGCCAGCAGAATATGGCCGAGCTGGCTCGGCGCGCGTAGCAGCGTTGTCACGATCGTTGTCACCAGTTCACGCGCAGTGATCAGCGGTGGCGCCCAGTATGCCTCTGCCCGGCTGATCGGGCGGCCCGTGAGCGAGCAGTACAGTTGCTCGTCAACCACAACCGGCTCCTGATTGAGTGGTGCGTCTGATGATTGTTCGACTGGCATGGATACCCCTCCACCGGAAGCTATGCGAGTGCCGAGTGTCCGGCGCGGTGCGCCCTGCCACCCATTCGGATCGATTCCCGTCGTCCTGGGCCCGATCTCGGGTTAGACCGCGCGGACAAAGCGTTCGATACGGTCGAGCGCAGCCTCGATTTTATCCATGGATGCAGCGTAACATGCACGCACGAACCCTGCGCCGCTCGGGCCGAACGTTTCCCCGGGAATCACCGCGACCTGCTGCTCGCGAAGTAGCCGTTCAGCGAACGCCTCGCTACTCAGCCCGAGGTGTGCAACGTGGGGAAAGACATAGAACGCCCCTTGCGGCTCGAACGTCGGTAGGCCAATCGTGTTGAGCCCGGCAACAATCGCGCGCCGCCGGCGATCATACTCGGCCACCATCTCTGCCACGAACGGCTCGCCACCGTGTAACGCCTCGATTCCGGCATACTGGGCCGTGGTCGGCGCCGACATGATAGCGTACTGGTGCACTTTGCGCGCTGCAGCAACAATATCGGCCGGCGCGGCCATCCATCCCAGACGCCAGCCGGTCATAGCATAGGCTTTGGAAAAGCCACCAAGCAGCACCGTGCGTTCCCGGGCGCCCGGAAGCGCCGCAAAGCATGTGTGGCGCACGCCGTACACCAGGCGGTCGTAGATCTCGTCGGAAAAGACCAGCAGATCGTGCCGTTCAGCCAGTTCAGTGATGGCCACCAGACGCTCACGCGCCATAACCGCCCCGGTCGGGTTATTCGGATAACCGAGGAGGATCGCGCGCGTTCGCGGCGTGATCGCTGCCGCGATCCGCTCCGGATCGACCTGGAACGCGTCGTCAACCGATGTGGGTATCAGCACCGGCGTGGCGTCGGCGAAGATGACCGCCGCCGGATAGGCGACGAAACAGGGCTCAGGAATGATAACCTCATCACCAGGGTTCAGGGTCGCGATCGTAGTAATCTGGAGCGCCTCACTCACGCCGACCGTAATCAGCAGTTCATGCTCCGGATCGTACCTGATGCCATACAGCGCATGCAGGTGCTCGGCAAGGGCAATGCGCAATTCCAGCAGGCCCGAGTTGGAAGTATACGCCGTGCGTCCTTCCTCGAGCGAGCGGATACCCGCGGCGCGGATCGGCGCCGGGGTCACAAAGTCGGGTTCGCCGACACCGAGCGAGATGACATCCGGCATCTGTGCCGCGATGTCGAAGAAGCGGCGGATGCCGGATGCCGGAACAAGATTCATGCGCCGGGCGATGCGGTCGTGTGCCATAATGAACGTTCCTTGCTACTGAATCAGGCGCATCACGGCCCGCGTGGCGCCAGGCAGCGGATAGCTGATCAGGGCCAGCAACCGCCCATACCAGGGGACAACAATTTCGCCATGGGTTCGCCGCACGATGGCGCGCACCGTTGCATCCGCGACCTGCGCGGCGCTACACACCGACAGGCGCGAGATGCGCGGGTATTTCGTTGCCCCTGCACGGTGTTGAAATCCCGTATCTGCGACACCTGGACAGATCAGCGCGCAACGGACGCCACTCCCCTCAAGTTCAAGCATCAGGGTGCGGCCAAGCCCCACCAGCGCATGCTTGGTCGCCGTGTAGCCACCCATGTTCGGCGCCGCAATCAGCCCCGCCATCGAGGCCATCATCACGATCATGCCGCTACGCCGAGCGCGCATATGGGGAAGGAATGCCTGCGTGCAGGCCAGTGCGCCATAGACATTGACGTCCATCATGGCGCGCAGGTCATCCAGGCTGGCCTCCGCCAGGCGGTCGAACACGCCGAAGCCGGCATTATTGACGAGCACATCGGCGCGACCAAAGTGCTGCAGGGTTGCCACTGCAAGGCGTGCAACATCATCGGCCCGGCTCACATCACAGGCGACCGGTAGTGCATGTGCGGGGCCGCCGAGCGCAGCGGCGAGTCGTTCGAGTTTCGTGGCCGTACGCGCCGCCAGCACCACGCGCCCGCCTGCGGCGACGCAACGTTGCGCGATCAGCTCGCCAAAGCCGCTCGATGCTCCGGTAATTACAATGACCTGTCCCGCAAGTGATCCCATGTGCGCGCCTGTGCGTCATCGTGCTCAAAACGGCGCGAGTCTACGCCCTGATGGGCCACCTGTCAAGCCCGGAATTACGAAAGCGTTTGCTTGACAAAGAAAAAACGTGCGTGCTATACTGACTGGTAAGGCGCTACGACAACGTCAGGAGCAACGAATGGCAGCCGATCACCGGGAACAGGGCGAAACGCGCCAGCAGATACTCGTGTTGCTGCGGCGGCGCGGCGCGATGACCGCTGCCGAACTCAGCGACGAACTCGGTATCGGGGCCGTGGGCGTGCGGCAGCACCTGGCGTTGCTGGAACGTGACGGACTGGTGCATACCTCGGGTGTACGCCGGGCCATTGGCCGCCCTAGCCACCTGTATGCGTTGACGGCCGCCGCCGAGGCGCTGTTCCCGAAATCGTACGATCGCCTGCTGCTGGACGCGCTGGCGTTTATGGCGGCCCGCGGGGGTGACGCGGATGTTGACCGGTTGTTCGAGGCGCGCCGGCAGCGGCTGGTCGCGGAGTATGCACCCCGCCTGCAAGGGCGTTCGCTGCCGGAGCGCGTGGCCGAACTGGCAGCGATCCTGAACGAACAGGGGTACATGTGCGAGTGGCGTCGCCTGCCCGATGGCGCAATCGAACTGGTTGAACATAACTGTCCGATCGATTGCGCGGCGCGCAGCTATCCGCAGGCATGCGCGCACGAACGCACGCTGTATGAAGAGTTGCTGAGTGTGCCGGTAGCACGCGAAGAGACGATCGCGTCGGAAGGTCAGTGCTGCCGTTTTCGCATCGCCAGCGATGCGTAGGTGGGCAGCCCGGTTGTCGCTCGATGGTCACACAGGTTTTTTGTTTGAAGGAGGGATACCCCCATGGCTTTCACATTGCCGCCGTTGCCGTACGACTTCGCTGCACTCGAGCCGCACATTGATACCATGACGATGCAGATTCATCATGGCAAGCATCACAATGCGTATGTGACCAACCTCAACGCCGCGCTGGAAGGGCATGCCGCGCTGCAAAACGCGACGATCGAAGAGTTGTTGACGAACATCAATGATGTGCCGGAAACGATTCGCCAGGCGGTGATCAACAATGGCGGCGGCCATCACAATCACACCCTGTTCTGGAGCATCATGGGCCCCAATGGTGGCGGCGAGCCGGCAGGCGCGCTCGCTCAGGCGATCAATGCAACGTTTGGTAGCTTTGCCGAATTCAAGGCGAAAATCAAGGACGCCGGTGTAAAACGCTTCGGTAGTGGCTGGGCCTGGCTGGTGATGGACGGTGCCGGGAAGTTGCATATCTATAGCACCGCGAACCAGGATAGCCCGCTGATGCAGGGGCATACGCCGATCCTGGGCGTGGATGTATGGGAACATGCGTACTATCTGAAGTATCAGAACCGCCGGCCTGATTATCTCGATGCGTGGTGGAACACGGTGAACTGGGAGGCGGTGGCGGCACGCTTCGGGGTCTAATATCAATACCGTTCACATAAGGCTTGACGCACTGTACAGCCCCCACCCAATCTTCCCCCGCTGGGGAGAGGAGTCGGACTCTTTCCCCCACTGGGGAGGGCTAGGATCAATGCCTTTCAAATAAGGCGTTCTGCACCGCACCGCCCCCCACCCGACCTCCCCCCGCTGGGGGGAGGGGTCGGACTCCCTCCCCCGGCGGGGGAGGGTTTAGGGGCAGACAGAAAATATGTGCGATGCAAGCCTCAGACAGTATCACAACGCGGTAGACGTGCTTCAGATTTGCCCCTATCCCGCAGTGCGGGATAGGGGTCGGGGGCGAGGACGGATTGCCCATCGCAACGCCAGAAAACGCATCTTTGCTCAAACGTTCTGTCCGCCCCTAAAGCGGGGGAGGGCCGGGGTGGGGGTGACGGGCGTAGTTGCAACGTATCGGGCCTAATAGCAGTTAACGTCAGGCCTACCGCATTCCCGACCTCATCGCAACGGAGAGGGGGGCCGCGCAGCGGCGGGGGTGAGGTTTGCGGCATGGTCATCGGTCACTGGTATAAGACGCTCGCGGCTCATACCGGCCGGGTGAGAGGCCAGGCAGAAGCAACGCTTCGCCTGGTCTCTTCGTCATTGTGGTGGGTTCTGTACGCGGTAGCGGCATGGCTGCCGTACACAGAACTGCCGCCCTCTCCTGGCCGGGCCTAATGCCTGCGCGCCTCGTGCCGTTCCAGGCGACCTTCTGGAGCATCAACGCGATGCCAGCCGCGTCCAGATGCGCCAGGCCCAGAATCACCCGACCGGAGGAACCCGCGCCGTAGCGCGATCTATGGTACAATATCATGCGACGTATCGCGCGCCGCAATCGTTCGGGCGGCGCGTGGTGGGCTGTGTATGAGGAGCTGGACAATGGATAAGTCGACCTGGACGACAAAGGTCGGCCTGGCGCAGATGTTGAAGGGCGGCGTCATCATGGACGTCGTGACCCCTGAGCAGGCGCGTATCGCTGAAGAGGCCGGCGCGGTGGCCGTGATGGCCCTGGAGCGCGTCCCCGCCGATATTCGTGCGCAGGGTGGCGTGGCGCGCATGAGCGATCCGGAATTGATTCTCGCTATCAAGCGAGCGGTGACGATTCCAGTGATGGCCAAAGCGCGTATCGGCCATTTTGTCGAGGCGCAGATTATCGAGGCGCTTGGCATTGACTATATTGATGAGAGCGAGGTGCTCACGCCGGCGGATGAGGAGCACCATATTAATAAGCATAAGTTTCGCATTCCGTTTGTGTGTGGTTGTCGCAATCTTGGCGAAGGGTTGCGCCGTATTGCTGAGGGTGCAGCAATGTTGCGCACAAAGGGTGAGGCCGGCACTGGCAACGTCGTCGAGGCAGTTCGCCATGCGCGTGCGGTGTACGGCGAAATTCGCCGCCTGAAGACCATGGATGAGGACGAACTGTTCACCTATGCGAAAAATATCCAGGCACCATTCGAGCTTGTGCGCGACGTTGCCCGGCAGGGTCGCCTGCCGGTGGTAAACTTCGCCGCCGGTGGTGTTGCAACGCCAGCTGACGCGGCGCTGCTGATGCAGCTCGGCGTTGATGGTATCTTCGTCGGCTCAGGGATCTTCAAATCGGGCGACCCGGCGCGACGTGCGCGTGCGATCGTTGAGGCAACCACGCACTACAACGAACCTGAGATTGTCGCGGAAGTCAGTCGTGGCCTCGGCGAGCCAATGGTCGGGATTGAAATAAGCAAGATCCCGCAGGATCAGTTGATGGCCGGGCGCGGCTGGTAGGGCGTTGTCTCTTGCGCCTGCGCGCGCTCTTATAACGTGTATGACAGTAGGAATCCTTGCGCTCCAGGGCGACTTTCGTGAGCATGAGGACATGCTGCGGCGCATCGGGGTGCCAACTCTCCAGGTGCGCCTGCCCAGGCACCTTGATCGCGTCGACCGCCTGATTATCCCCGGCGGCGAAAGCACGACGATTGGTAAGTTGCTGGCAATCTATGGCCTGATCGAGCCGTTGCGTGCACGGGTGCGCGATGGCATGCCGCTGTGGGGCACATGCGCCGGCGCGATCCTGATGGCGCAGCGAGTCGCCGATGGGCGCGCCGATCAGCCGACGCTTGGCGTGATGGACGTCACCGCCAGACGTAATGCGTTCGGTAGCCAGCTCGATAGCTTCGAGACCGATCTGCAGTTTGCTGAACTTGGTGTTGAACCACTGCGTACGGTGTTCATCCGGGCGCCCATCCTCGAGGAGCTGGGGAATGGTGTGATGGCTCTGGCGCATCTTGCTGATGGTCGTATTGTTGCCGCACGCCAGGGTCGCATGCTTGCTACCTGCTTCCACCCGGAGTTGACGCTCGATGAACGTGTGCATCGCTATTTTCTCGAGCTGTGAGCGCGGATTGCTTGATCGCAACGGTTCGATGATATTCAGTCGCTGACACGCATGATCCGACCAGTCACACTGAGCGATATCTGGACGCTCAGAAAGAAACCACGTAGCCAGGTGATGCTCTATAACGAAGCGATGCTGGCCTTGCCGCACCGCCCGTTCTGGTTTGCGTTGCGTTGTGTGGTGGAAGGTAGTGCGCATGAGGGCGCAACCTTTGTGTATCGCGAAGGGAGCCTTGGCGCCGTGGTGCAGTCAGTCGGTCGGCGGGGGCGCCCGGAGCACGATGTGACCCTGATGGCGGCCTATGGCGGCGGGCAGGGCCATCCGACCGATCCTGATGTGTGGTTTCGCCTGCTCGAAACGCTGTGTGTCGAGGTTGGCGCCGCGCGCGTGCAACGGATCTATGCCGCGCTTTCGCATCGCCACGAGGAACTGCGCGAGATCTTTCGTCAGCTCGGCTTTTCTGGCTATTCCCAGCAGTCGGTCCTGCGCCTCGAAGGGCCTGACTGGGATCAGGGGACGACGCTTGCTCCGATGCGGCGGCAGTCGAGCCGCGATGTGTGGGCCATTCATAAGCTCTATGGCGCGGTCGCGCCGCGTGCGGTGCAGCTCGCCGAGGCGCGCGACGCGCGTTCGTGGATGCTGCCGCTGGATCATAGCTGGCGCCGCCCCTACCAGAGCGCCTGGGTGCTTGGATCGGAGGATAGCCTGACCGCCTATTTGCATCGCACCAGCGGTCCCTCGGGGCACGTTCTGTCGTTGCTGATACTGCCCGAAGCACGCGAGATAACGACCGATGTGCTGCGGTTTGGCCTGGCGCAGATTGGCGATGCTCTCCCGGTCTATCTGCTGTTGCGCGACTATCAGCAGGAATTGTTCCTCCCCGCCGGTGATCTTGGCTTCCAACCAGTTGCGGAGCAGACGCTCTTCTGCAAGCATACGACGGTGGCAGTGCGGCGATCGCTCCTGACCCCGGTGCTTGAGCATGGCCCTGAGCCACATCCGCCCCTGACGACCGTTCCCTCTCGTTGTGAGGACGTGACACTCTATGGCAGTGCAACGGGATATCACCAGTAATATTGAATTGCTGCTGGAGACGCTTCCGGCGCCGATCCGCCAGGCAATTGAATCCGGCCCTGATGATTGCGAGGATCTGCTGGAAGTGATCATGGATCTTGGCCGGTTACCTGAGGCACGCTATCGCACCCACGAACGCTTTCTCAGCGATCGCGAGGTGAGCCAGGATGATATTGACTATGTCATTGCGCGTATCGGTATGTTCGGCGAAGATAACCGCGCCGGCATCCCGCGCACGCTGCACCGGATCTCGGCCATTCGTAATCGGGCCGGCCTGGTGATCGGCCTCACCTGCCGCGTCGGGCGCGCCGTCTTTGGTACGATTGCCATCCTGCGCGACTTGATCGAGTCGGGAAAGAGCGTCTTGCTCCTTGGTAAGCCAGGGGTCGGTAAGACAACCATGTTGCGCGAGACGGCGCGGGTGCTGGCGGAAGATCTCCGCAAACGGGTGGTGATCGTTGATACCTCGAATGAGATCGCTGGCGACGGCGATATTCCGCACCCCGGCATCGGGCGCGCCCGCCGTATGCAGGTGCCGCGTCCCTCCGAACAGCATGCAGTGATGATCGAAGCGGTCGAGAATCATATGCCGGAGGTGATTGTCATTGACGAGATCGGCACTGAACTGGAAGCGCTGGCAGCACGCACGATCGCCGAGCGTGGCGTGCAGTTGATCGGTACGGCGCATGGGCAGACGCTTGAAAACCTGCTCTCGAACCCGACGCTTTCTGACCTGATCGGTGGCATTCAGGCCGTGACCCTCGGCGATGAGGAGGCGCGCCGTCGCGGTACGCAAAAGACAGTCCTCGAGCGGAAGGCACCGCCGACCTTTGATGTGCTGGTGGAAATCCAGAGCTGGGATCAGGTGACGGTCTATGCGGATGTTGCGAGCGCTGTTGATAGTATGCTGCGCGCCGAGCCGCCACAGGCCGAGGTGCGACGGCGCGACGCGGACGGGCAGATTCAGACCGTGCCCGCCAGTATCGCCCCGGTTGAAGGTGGCCCGCCGACGTTGTTCGGTATGCGACGTGGCAGTGCGCGTGAACGGAGCGATCGCGGCGCGCCACGCGCTGCCGCGCCACGCGCCATGATGAGTGCCGGGCCCATACCGCAGCGGATCTATCCGTTTGGCGTCAGCCGTGATCGCCTGGAGCGCGCGATTGCCAGCCTGCATGTGCCGGCCACGATTGTGCGTGATATGGGCGAGGCGACGATGGTGATGACGCTGAAGAATTACTATCGCCAGGGATCGCAGCGTGTGCGCCAGGCTGAAGAACGCGGTGTACCGGTGTATGTGCTGCGTAATAATACACTGACCCAGATGGAACGCCAGCTTGCTGACGTGTTCAATATCGGCGCCAGCGACAATGGCCCGCCGCAGCGCGCGACGGACGATGACGATATGCTGATGACCGACGCGCTGCTGGAGGTGGAGACGGCGATTGCACAGGTGCTCAATGGTGAACGTTCGTCTGTCGAGCTTCAGCCCCAGAGCAGCTATGTGCGTCGCCTGCAACACCAGATGGCGGAACGCTACAATGTGCAGTCGGAAAGCCGTGGCCGCGAACCGAACCGGCGTGTGAAAATCTATCGGTAGGATGGTGTGATGAGTAAGCGTGCGTCATGAGCCTGTTTCTGACATTCGAGGGCCCGGAAGGGAGTGGGAAGAGTACACAGGCGCGTCTGTTGTATGAGAGCCTGCACGCGCGTCGCTTCCCGGTCGTGCTGGTGCGTGAGCCGGGTGGAACACGAATTGGTGATCTGATCCGCCGGATTGTGCTCGATCTCCAGCATACCGAGATGGCGCCAACCACCGAAACGTTACTCTTCTCGGCGGCGCGGGCGCAACTGGTGAGCGAGGTTATTCGACCATACCTGGAACAGGGCGGTATTGTACTGTGTGATCGCTATGCCGACTCGACGTACGCCTATCAGGGGTATGGTCTTGGGCGCGATCTGGTGGAACTGCGAGTCATTACCAATGCAGCGACCGGTGGCTTGCGACCTGATATTACGGTGTATCTTGATCTCAGCGCTGAAGAGGGCCTCGAGCGCAAACGCCGCAAACGCCAGGGATTGCCGCCCGTGGAGCAGCGCGCCGCCCCGGTTGAATGGAATCGCCTCGATGCGCGCGAGCTGGCATATCATGAACGCGTCGAGAGCGGGTACCGCGAGTTGATCAGCGCCGATCCCGCACGCTGGCATGTGTTCGATGCTCGCCTGTCGATCGAATCGCTTGCGGCGCAGATCGAAGCGGTCGTCGAACCGCACCTTGCGACCATTCGGACACTTGAGGCGACGCCATAGTGGCGCCGTGCGATCCCTGGCGGAAAGAGGAATCGTCTATGAAGCTCATTATCGCCGTTGTCCAGCGTCAGGATGCAGGGGATCTGATCGAGGCGCTGACCGCCGACGGTCACCGTGTGACACGCGTCAGTAGCGAGGGCGGGTTCTTGCGCGAGGGTAATGTGACGCTGTTGATCGCTGCAGAGGATCAGAGCGTCGACTCGATTCTGAAAATCGTGCGCGAGCATTGTTATACGCGCACGCGCTACGTCTCGCCGTTGCCGCCGGTCGCCGAGTCGGGCGAGTTCTACCCGCCGACGCCGGTTGAAGTGCAGGTTGGCGGCGCGACGGTCTTTGTCGTGCGCGCTGGTGATGTGCGCCGGCTCACGAGATAGCGTCGAGGAGCGATCTATTGGATATTCGCGCAATTCTTGCGAACCTGGCCCCGATTGTGACGGTGCTGGCCTGGATTCTGGTGGCCTACCTGGTGCTGCTGTGGGCGGCATCGGTGCTCTGGACATACCGTGATATTCATAGCCGTAGCGAAGACGTGGCGGTGCAGGTGCTGGCGGTTGCGCTCGCGCTGGTGCTGCCGTTCGGCGGGATTGTGCTGCACCTTATTCTGCGGCCCCGCCAGACTCTGGCGCAACGCTATGAACGCTCGCTGGAAGAAGAGTATCTCCGCCGCGATCTCGAAGATACATTCGTCTGCCCGCATTGCCAGCGCGCGATCGAGCCTGATTTTATCCTCTGCCCGCATTGCCAGACGGCGCTGCGTCGCCGCTGCACAGCGTGTGATCGGGTCATCGATCTTACCTGGAGCACATGCCCGTATTGCGGCGATGATGGGTCCGGTTCGCTCTTGCGCCCGAACTATCGCCAGCGCGCCGAAACGGAGCATATGCAGCTCTACGAGCCATAATGTGCGATGGTGGGCGCTGGCGCGCCTGCGCGATCATGAACCGCCAGCCAGGGCTTTCACCGCTGTGTGTTGAGGATCTGCATGCAATTGCGTCTCGTTCAGGTGTGTCTCGGCGTTGCTGTGCTGCTGGCCCTTACCGCCTGTGGCCCTGAAGCGCCACAGACCACCGCGCCGGCCCCGACCGCAAGCCGCTTGCTGCCCACCAGTGTGCAGCGACCGGCGGCGGATGATCGCCCGCGCCCATCCGGTGTGACCCCTGTGCCGCCGACTCCCGGCGCGGTGGTAGATCGTGCCGCATCCGGCGATGATCCACGCGCGCTGGGCGACCCGGCAGCCCCGGTGACCATTGTTGAATACAGCGACTTCCAGTGCCCCTTCTGTGCGTCGTTTGGTCGGGACACCAGGCCGCAAATTGTGCAGAACTATGTGCAGAGCGGCAAGGTGCGCTTCATCCATCGTGATTTTCCGCTGCTGGACATTCATCCCGGTGCGTTGCTGGCTGCACACGTGGCGAACTGCGCTGGCGATCAGGGCGCCTTCTGGCCCATGCATGGCCGGCTCTTCGATGGGTTGACACGCGGCGAATGGCAATCGGGCGCGCCGGACGATTTTCGTACGTTTCTGGGGTATGCTGCCGAGTTGCAGCTTGACGCAGCCGAGATCCAGCGCTGTGTCGAGAGTAATCGTCACGCTGCGCGTATTGAAGCCGATATGCGCGATGGTATCCAGGCGGGCGTGCGTAGTACGCCCTCGTTCGTCGTTAACGGCCAGTTATTGGTCGGCGCCCAGCCCTACGCGGTCTGGGAACAGATCCTTGAGCGGCTCTTGAGCCAGCAGTAGCCATGTCGCCTAGTATCACCGATGTTCCTGGTGTGCTCGTCGGCCATGCACACGATGCCGAAGCGCTGACCGGCTGCACCGTCGTCCTCACGCCGGACGGTGCTGTCGGTGGGGTAGATGTGCGCGGCGGCGCGCCCGGCACCCGCGAAACCGACTTGCTTGACCCGACTGCGAACGTTTCGGTTGTGCACGCCGTGGCGCTTTGCGGCGGCAGCGCGTTCGGTCTGGCTGCCGCTACTGGTGTCGTTCAGTGGCTTGCGGAACGTAACATTGGCTATCCTACGCGCGTCCGTAATGTGCCGATTGTGCCGGCTGCCGTGATTTTCGATCTGGCGATTGGCCGGCCCGACCGTTTTGCTGACGCGGATCTTGGCTATGCCGCCTGTGACGCGAGTGGCGCCGGGACCGCCGAGGGATGTGTCGGCGTGGGTATCGGCGCGACCGTGGGCAAGATACGCGGGATGCCGTATGCCATGAAGGCCGGCATCGGCTCGTGGAGCGAACGACTGGCCGATGGCTCGGTCGTTGGCGCGCTGGTCGTCTGTAATGCCTTTGGCGACGTCTATGATGAGCAGAGTGGCCGTATCCTGGCAGGTGTGCGGTCCGATGAAGGCGCGCTTGCCAGTACAATGGCGTTGTTACGCACGCCGGAGCAGTTGCACATACCGGCCGGACCGTCTGGTGAGCAGCATACCACCCTGGCGGTCATTGCGACAGATGCGAGGCTTACCAAGGCTGAGGCTACGAAAGTGGCGCAGATGGCGCAGGATGCGCTTGCGCGCACGATTCGCCCGATCCATACGCCATTTGATGGTGATACGGCATTTACACTTGCCACTGGCCAGCGACCGGCGCCCTCCCTGGTGGCGCTGGGCGCGATCGCTGCTGATGTGCTGGCACGCGCGATTGAGCGCAGCGTGATGAGCGCCTGGTCACTGGTCGGTATCCCGGCGGCACGTGACCTGGCGGTGCGCCCTGCATCACCGACGTAACTGACAGCGATCATGCAGCCAGAGCCTACTATCGGCATTATTGGCGCTGGCCGCGCGGGTGGCGCGCTTGCTGTGGCGCTGCACGAGGCCGGCTGGCGCGTGGTCGCCCTCTACAGCCGCGCGCCTGATGCCGCACGCTCCCTGGCGGCGCGGATCGGCGCCGTGGCTGCCGCAACTCCTGTTGATGTCGCTCGCGGAGCCGGGCTGGTATGGATCGCCACACCCGATGCCGCCATCGCCCCCGTGTGCCGGGTGGTTGCCGAGGCCGGTGGCTGGCGCGCCGGGCAGGGCGTTATCCATTGTAGTGGCGCTCTCGGTCGTGAGGCGCTCGACGCGGCCGCCCGCTGTGGTGCGCTGACGGGCGGCTTCCACCCGTTGCAGACCTTGGCCGGCCCGGATACGGCCGGGCGCCTGCGCGGGGCATATGTCGCGCTCGATGCCGGGCCGCCGCTGGCTGAAACCCTGTGGGAGCTGGCAACTGCAATCGGCGCACGCCCATTCGCCCTTCATGAACATGACCGTGCGCTCTATCACGCCGCGGCTGTCATGATTGCCAATTACACGATCGCGTTGTATACCTGTGGCGTGCGCTTACTGGAGATCGCCGGATTACCGGAAGAGGTGCAGGCGCGCGCCCTGCTGCCGCTGGTGCGTGGCGTCGTCGCAAGCCTCGAGTCTACCGCACCTGCCGAGGCACTGACCGGGCCGCTGGCACGCGGTGACGTCGCGACGGTGGCGCGGCATCTGGCTGCGCTGGAGCGGCGTGCGCCGGAATTGCTGCCGCTGTACTGCGGCCTGGGACGCGCGGCGCTTGAACTTGCGCGTGCGCAAGGGCTACCGGACGACAGCGCCGCGGCGCTCGCGCGCCTGCTTGAGGGCGCGCCGGATGAAGACATTGTTGATGGGTGAGCCATGAGTCGCCCGATGCTGCTTGTGATGAAAGGCCACCCCGGCTCAGGGAAGAGCGCCGTAGCGCGCGGGTTGAGCCGGCAACTTGGCATTCCGCTCATTGACAAAGATGACATCAAGGATGTGCTGGACGGCCGGGCAGAGGATGCAGGCGGCCTGGCGTATATCGCCATGTTCAATGTGGCGCGGCGCCAGTTGTTGCAGCACCTGAGTGTGATCTGCGACAGCCCGCTCAGCGAAATCGGCGGCTACACCACGGCCTGCGTCGTCGCACACGATACGGGGGCGCGCCTGCTCATCATAGAGTGCATCTGCTCGTCGGAAGACGAGTGGCGCCGGCGAATCGAGCAGCGGAGCGCATTGCGATTGCCATCACACCACATTACCACATGGGAAAGCCTGCAGGACCATATGCGTCGCCGGGCCGAGACCTCGATCTATGCGATTCAAGAGCCACACCTGATTGTGGATACCTATGCCCCGCTGGAAGATGTCCTGCGCACGATCGTTGACTGGATCGAGGAGATGTGCTGCTGAACGCCGGGTGCCTGCAGCACCACGGCGCACGTGCAGGGCGCGCGGTACCGGTCAGGATGGCTCACGAGCCGCCCCGACGCGGGAGAGCCATGCTGCCGCAGGATCTGGCGAAGCCGAAACACGTGCCATCGGGTATGTTGTGGCAATCGCCGCATGCACAGCGGTTCTTCGGCGAAGCTGTGAGTGCCTATCCAAAGAACGGATGATTGGATGTCATTGCGAGCGAAGCGACGCAATCGAGCGGCGCGAGCGGAGATTGCTTCAGCCACGCTGCGCTCGCTGCAGGCGGTCTCCTCGCAATGACAGGAGGTACTTATTCACCGGTGTGGCGCTGTGAGTCAAGGAAGTCTTGCAGGATGAGCGAGGCAGCGACCTCATCGATCCGTGCCTTGCGTTGTTCGCGCTTGACCCCCAGGTCAATCATCATGCGCTCGGCGGCGACACTGGTGAGCCGCTCGTCAAACATATGTACGGGAACGTCCACCTGTTCACGTAGTGCGGCGGCAAACTGTTGAACGAGTGTCGCCTGCGGCCCGACCGCGCCATTCAAGGTCAATGGCAGGCCAATCACGAGCACGGCAACCTCGTGTTCCCGTACGAGCGCCGCGATCCGTGCCAGGGCTGCGGTACGCGGCTCGGCGCGAATGGTGGTCAGGGGCGATGCCAGCGTTCGCGTTGGATCACTCAGCGCGATCCCGATCCGCCGCGCGCCGAGGTCGAGCGCCATGACTCGCCCCTGCTCATCGCTTGCCACGCCATGTCTCCTTCCCCGCGCCAGCGTTCGCGCCCACTCCGGCAGGCCCGTCATGGTGCGCCGGCAGCCTGTACGTCTATCAGAAAGCCAAAATCCGGCAGCGTCTCGATCGCAGGTAAGCTATAGCTACTGATGACACCCTGCTCCACAAGTTGCTGCAGCGCCGTCTCGGCCTCGCTGCGCGACGCGCCCGTTAACGCCTGCCGGACCCGGGTCAGTGCTTCGGGAGTCAATGCGCCATATTCGGTACAGGTGACAGCGCCGTCAATCATCAGCTTCGACCCGTCCCAGCGCCAGCCCGACACGTCGAACCCGGCGCGTTCCGCCGGGCGGCATGCGGCACCACGTTGGATGAAGTATTGCGGTACAACCAGTTCGAGTTGTTTGCCGACCAGGCGATTGCGCGGTGTCGCCAGAGCGCTGAATCGTGTGCGCACCGTCAGGCGAAAGACAGGGTTGGCGCGATCAACCGGCTGGCCGATCGGTGGCTCGACCAGTGGCGGATCATAGGCTTCAGGCCGGGCCAGTTCAATCGTGCCTGGCGTGATCGTTGTCGGGTCGATCGTCAGCACATTCTGGTCAATCTGGCGAGACAGTTGCTGCATTCCTTCTTGATACAGGCCGGTAAGCGCCACGCCGAGCACTTGCTGAACATCGGCTTCGGTGACGATGCGCTGTGGCTCTTCGGTACCGCCGCCGATCGCCTCGTGCCGGATGATCAGGTTGCTTCTGCCACTGACGATCGGCTGCTGGCCCGGCATCAAGAGCTGCGTGAGCGCATCCTTTTCGACATTCGAAGCGCTGCCGGGTGAGCGCGCCGACACATTGACGACGATCTCGCCATACGTTGTGCTGCGCCCGCGGTCGCTCACGGTCGTGATTGCCGGCGGCACCGTGACAGCGTCATCAAGTGCGAAGCGCACTTCCGCACCGGCGGGGTTCGTGCCGAGCAATTCGGTGCCCACGGGAAGCGGGAAGGCCTGTTCAATCACGTTAATGATGCGCACCTGGCCAGTGGCGCGCCCGGCTGGCGCAATGATCTCGCTGGCGACACGCCCTTCGACGGTGAAGCTGGCCTCGGTTTCCACGGTGGCCGCCTGGACTGATCCTGGATTCGCGCCCGGGTCGGCAGTGGTGATAGGTATGATCTCGTTACGAAACGGCTGGCTCTCGCTGCGGGCGACGGGTGGCCCGATGATCACCGACACACGATTGGTGATGTACCAGCCGATAGCGATCAATGCGGCAACGACCAGTACCGCCACAACTACACCGGCCAGGGTACGCGTGCCGGCCTGTCGCGTCTGCGCTGCCGGTGCACGCGCCGCGCCACGCGCCGTTTCGCGCGATGCGGTGCGGCGCCACGCCGGTGCTTCGCTACGCCGGGCAGTATCGCGCGCGGCGACGCGCATCTCCTCCTCAGGGCTGAGGTGCACATCGGCGGCACTGACCCGGCGCGGGCGCGGCGCGGTAGAAGGAGCGGCAGCCTTTTCCTGTGGCTCAAGCGGCGTCACGATCGCGACTGCGTCAGAAAAATCATCCAGCGACGCTGCGAAGGCGGCATCGGATTCTGATAGATCGTCGTACTGATTCCTGCCTGGCACTTCATCCAGGGCGCGCAGAAATGCCGCGTCGCGTTCATCAATCGTCGTGCTTGCGGGCGCCGTTTCGCGCGCGCGGGCGGCGTCAACGGCTGAGGGAGCGGCGTGTGTCTGCCGGGCATGCGGTGCCTCGCCAATCTCCATCGTTTCCAGGCCGCCCGCGCGCGCCGCCTCGATGACCTTCGCATCCGGGCTGATCACCAGCAGGCCGATGCCATCACGCTGGAGCAATAACCGCAGCGCCATGAAGCTACGACGCCCCTGGAGCGCCGTCACACCTTCAGGGACCAGCAATTGGACGCTGCGCGCACGCGCGGCGCGTACGCGCTCGGCAATCCCCTCGATGGTATCGGCAGGCACTACCGGTACCACCGCCGACGCGGGATCGGAGGCCAGCATTGCGCTGAGCACCGCCGTAATCCCGGTGGGCTGAAGGCTGGCAGGGAGTGGCTTCTTGTCGCCCGTCATCCTAAGATCTCCCCGGGGATCATTCCCCGGCCTGCGCCGCGATCGTCGCGGCTACCTGCTCCAATACCCGGCTGATCTGTGTGCTGTCGCGCCCACCAGCCTGCGCCATATCAGGCCGCCCGCCGCCGCTGCCGCCAACGATTGGTGCCAGTGCTTTGATCAGGTTACCGGCATGGACGCGCTTCCCCGCCAGGTCAGGCGTCACCATCGCCAGGAGTTGCGTTTTGTCACCAATAATGGCGGCCAGCACCACCACACCCGAGCCCAGTTTGTCGCGCAGCCAGTCGCCCATCTCGCGCAGGCGAGTCGCATCCGGCGCCGTGACCTGCGCTGCCAGGAACGGAATATCGCCGGTATGGCGTACCTGCCCAAGTAATTCCTCGAGGCCGCTCCGCGCCAGTTTCGCCGTCAGTTCATCAAGCTCACGTTGCCGCTGCTTCAGTTCGGCCATCAACGCCTCGATCCGATCAACCAGCTGGCCCTGCGGGGCGCCAATGCGGCTGGATAGTTCACGGAGCGTAGCAGCCTGCTCATCGGCCCATTGCTCCGCAGCGGGGCCAGTCAGCGCCTCGATGCGCCGGATGCCAGCGGCGACGCTACTCTCGGCCACAATACGGAAGAAGCCGATCTCGCCGCTCCGCCCGACGTGCGTGCCACCGCATAATTCGCGCGAACACATGACGAACCCGGCAGACTCGCGCTCGGCTGTAGCAGAAACCGATGGCCGGTCATCCGAATCAGCGCAACCAATCGTCACCATGCGCACCAGGTCGCCGTATTTCTCGCCAAACAGCGCAATCGCACCAGAGTCAATCGCCACCTGGTAACTCAGTTCACGCCAGGTAACCGGCGTATCCGCGCGGATCCATGCATTGACACGTCGTTCGATCTCGCGGAGTTGTTCCGGCGTCACCTGGCGCGTGTGGGTAAAATCAAAGCGTAGCCGGTCGGGCGCTACCAGCGATCCGGCCTGTGCCGCGTGTTCGCCAAGAATGTCGCGTAATGCGCGATGGAGCAGGTGGGTGGCCGTATGGTTGCGCATAATGTTGGCCCGGCGCGCCCCGTCTACGCGTGCGGCAACCATCTCGTTCACCGCGATCCGCCCCTCTTCCACGATGCCGTAATGGACAATGATACCCGGCACCGGTCGCTGCACATCATCAATCCGCACGCGGCCATGCGGCCCCAACAGGACGCCCTGATCACTGACCTGGCCACCGCTTTCGGCGTAAAACGGCGTCGTGTCGAGCGCGATCTGCACCTGCTGGCCCGTGACGGCTTCAGCCACCCGATCGCCGCCGACGACCAGCGCCTGCACCGTGCCATCGTCTATCACCCCGGCATACCCGGTGAACTGTGTTGGCGGCAACTCCATGCCGGCCCAGAGATCGACATCCGTACCACGTCTGAACTGCGCGGCGCGGCGCCCTTTCTCGCGTTGCTCTTCCATGCGACGCTCATACCCGGCCTCATCAACCGCCAGCCCCTGTTCAGCAGCGATCTTCTGTGTCAGGTCGAGCGGAAAGCCATAGGTATCCTTGAGGGCGAACGCATCATCGCCGGAAATGGTTGTGCCACCCACAGTGCGGACACGGTCAATGATACCGGTGAGAATGGTGACGCCACCGGTGAGCGTGCGCAGAAACTGGCGTTCTTCGTTATCCACGGTCTCAAGGATGAAGTCGCCGCGCTCACGAAGTTCGGGATAGACGGCACCCATCTGCTCCAGCACCACCATGACGATCTCGGCCAGGAACGGCTTTGCAAAGCCCGCCGTACGCCCCTGGTAAACGGCGCGGCGCAGGATGCGCCGCAAGACATACGAGCGGCCAGTATTGCCCGGCAGCACACCGTCGGCGATCAGAAACGCGACGGCGCGACCATGATCGGCGACGGCGCGGTAGGGCGCGACATGCGCGCGGTACGTTGCCTCGTCGGCACCGAGCAACGCAAGCTGGCGTTCGATCAGCGGCACGAACAGATCCGTCTCGTAGGTTGAATGGACGCCCTGCATCACCATGGCCATCCGCTCGAGGCCCATGCCGGTATCAACCGACGGGCGGTGCAATGGTTGCATGGTGCTGCGTTCAAATTGCATGAAGACGTTGTTCCAGATTTCGACATAATCGGGATCGTCGGAATTGACGCCGTGCGGCCCCATGGCGCGCAGATCATCACCAATGTACACCGTGATTTCGGAACAGGGGCCGCAGGGGCCGGTATCGGCCATCACCCAGAAGTTATCCTTGCGCCCGAAGCGCAGCACGCGTTGCGGGTCGGCGCCGGCCACGATCCACAGCCGCGCCGCTTCATCATCGGCCGGAACTTCATCGTCTCCCTCAAAGACCGTGAACCACAGGCGTTCGACTGGCAGTTCAAACACCCGGGTCAACAATTCCCATGCCATGGGAATTGCCTCGGCCTTGAAGTAGTCGCCGAACGAGAAGTTGCCAAGCATCTCGAAGAAGGTATGGTGACGCGGCGACGGCCCGACTTCCTCGAGGTCGTTATGTTTGCCGGAGACACGGAGGCATTTCTGTGCACTTACGGCGCGGGTATATGGGCGCGACTCAAGGCCGAGAAACGTATCCTTGAATTGCACCATACCCGAGTTGGCAAACAGCAGCGTCGGGTCGTTGCCGGGGATGAGTGACGAACTTGGCACGCGCGTATGACCACGTTCCGCAAAGAAACGAAGAAAACGGTCGCGGATCGTCGCGCTGGAGAGTTTTTGCATAATGGCACTGACGTGATAACAGGCAATCATGCGAGGCTGCACACACAGCATCGCCGCACGCATTGTACGGCATAGTAGCGCGCTGCGTCAACTTCGTGCCGTATTTCTGCACCAAATATTGACAACTGTGCTATAATGGAGCTGCGAGTGAAGCGTTGCTCCGGCAATCCTCCAGATCTCGCGTCAAAAAGCGGCCCCAGACAGAAGAACCATTCCCCTGGGATGCGCCAGGCGCCCACCGTCACAGGTGTGGGGCGGTAGCTACATAGTTCAGGCATGGCATAGTCCTCTCAATTGCATAGCTAACGTAGCCTTTGCAGTCCCCGTTGTGATCATGATTCCAACCGCGGTCACTGTGCCCTGTGCAGTACGAGAATGCGTGTAGCTCGCCAACATCCGGCAGGCGCAAATGACAGTTCATAATGGCGAGATGTACGTGCCACCAGTGCCGTGCCGGTTGCGGTGCGTAGTGGCGGGGCCTCGTGCATCACAGCCGAACCCTGACTGGTCGTCGTATGCAATCACACCATGACCATTGAGCAAGCCTTCTGGTCTGCCCGTAACGGCAGAAGATGCCGTAAGCAACATGGCTGGCGCCTTCATGTGCCGGCAAGGAGTTTTCTGTGCCAAGAATGAGAGTAAAGAATGCCAATGGCGGCGATCCGGTGGCCGAGTACGCTGAACCCGTGCGTGACAAGCCGATCATCAACGTCGCTGAACTGGAAACCAAAACGCTGAATGATCTGCGCGATATGGCAAAATCCACCGGCATTACCGGCGTCAGCAATCTGAAGAAGCAGGACCTGATCTTCAAATTGCTCCAGGCGCAGACGGAAGAAGCCGGGCATAGCCTGTCGGATGGCGTCCTCGATGTCGTGTCCGATGGGTTTGGTTTCCTGCGCGGCGAGCGGATGTTGCCCGGGCCGGATGATGTGTACGTCTCGCAATCGCAGATCCGGCGCTTCGGCTTGCGTACCGGCGATCGCATCTGGGGCCAGATCCGGCCGCCGAAAGAGAGCGAACGCTACTTCTCGTTGCTGCGCGTCGAGTTGATCAATGGAATGGACCCGGAGACCGCGCGCAAGCGCCCGGCGTTCGACCAGTTGACCCCCATCTTTCCGAATGAACAGATCAAGCTTGAAACAGAGCCCCATCTCCTGCCTACGCGCGTGGTAGACCTGGTGGCGCCGATCGGGCGTGGCCAGCGCGGCCTGATCGTTTCACCGCCCAAGGCAGGTAAGACGCTGCTGCTCAAGGCGATTGCCAACGGCATTACGACCAACTACCAGGACATCCATTTGATGGTGCTGCTGATCGGTGAGCGCCCGGAAGAAGTGACCGACATGCGCCGCTCGGTCAAAGGCGATGTCATTTCCTCAACGTTTGACGAGCCGGTCGAGGACCATACCAAGGTCGCTGAGATGACCCTGGAGCGCGCCAAGCGTCTGGTTGAGGGTGGGCAGGACGTCGTGATCCTGATGGACTCAATCACCCGCCTCGCGCGTGCGTATAACCTCGATATGCCGCCGAGTGGGCGCACGCTCTCCGGCGGTATCGATCCTGTGGCGCTCTATCCGCCCAAGCGCTTCTTCGGCGCGGCGCGCAATATCGAAAATGGCGGTTCGTTGACGATTATTGCTACCTGCCTGGTGGATACTGGAAGCCGCATGGACGATGTGATCTATGAGGAGTTCAAGGGTACCGGCAACATGGAGTTACATCTCGATCGCAAACTTGCCGAGAAGCGCGTGTTCCCGGCGATCGATATTACCCGCAGCGGCACGCGCCGTGAAGAGTTGTTGCTTGGCCCCGACACGCTCCGCCAGGTCTGGACGCTTCGCCGCATGGTCGGGATGCTGGGCGAAAATGAGGGTACCGAACTCGTCCTGACCCGTATGGCGAAGACCCGGAACAATGCCGAGTTCCTTGCGACCCTCAGCAAGGCGAACTAGCACAAATCGGCGTACGTTCCTGGAGGGTTTTGAGCGGGCTTTCGTCCGCCAGAATGAGACGCGCGACAGCGCAACCTCTACGCTTGAGCATACTGGCACATTGAGCGTTGGGAATTGTGCATACAGCGCCGTTCATGTGTGAGGAGCGCACGATCGCCCCGCCGCATGATGACGGCATTATTCTCTGTGTTCGGATCGATTGCCCTGGAGACTCGAAGGAGCGATTCGTATGCAATGCACCTCCTGTGGCGCTGAATTGTCACCATCGGCCAGGTTCTGTACTCGCTGCGGCGCTCGCGTTGCTGCGCCGCCTCCGCCGCCCGCTGCGCCACCTCCGCCGCCTCCGCCGCCTGCCGAGTCGTATGCGTATGGTAATCAGATGGGGCAGCGCCTCGACCTGCCCGATCCAACCGTCACGGCGCGCGGGCGCGGTGTCACCGGCATGGAGTACCAGATCGTCGGCACCACCCTGCAGGCGGTCATCCTGGAACTCGACCCGGGCGAGACGGTCTATTCCGAATCCGGCGCGATGTCGTGGATGTCGGGGAACATCCAGATGGCCACCAATACCCGTGGCGGCGGCCTCGGCGGTATATTCAAGCGTGCCCTCACCGGTGAGAGCCTGTTCCTTAATGAGTTCACCTCCGCCGGCGGCAAGGGCATTGTCGCCTTCGCTTCTGACTTCCCCGGCAAGATCGTGCCGGTGCCGCTGGTTGAGGGGCAGAGTATGATTGTGCAGAAGCAGGCGTTCCTCTGCGCCGAAAAGACCGTCGGGCTTGAAATTCACTTTCGCAAAAAACTCGGCGCCGGCTTCTTCGGCGGCGAAGGGTTCATCATGCAGAAGTTGACCGGGCCGGGCGTGGCGTTCGTCTGCCTCGATGGTGAGATTGTGGAGTACACGCTGGAGCCGGGTCAGGTGCTGAAGGTGGATACCGGCCACGTGGCGATGTATGAGCCGACGGTAGAGTTCGATATCGAGATGGTGAAGGGGTTCAAGAACATCCTGCTCGGTGGCGAAGGGCTGTTCCTGACAACGCTGCGCGGCCCCGGGCGCGTCTGGTTGCAGACCATGCCGACCGCCAATCTTGCGAAGGCGATCGCCGGGTATCTGCCTCTAACCGGCAGGAGTAGCAGCGGCAGCAGTAGTACGCTCGGCAACGTGATTGGCGGTCTCCTCGACTCATAGCCATGCTATAATTCGAAAGGGATCAATCAGTAGTGTAGCCTGCAGCACGCCGGGAGCGTTGATGACCATGAATCTCTGGCACGAGCTTGAATCCGGCCCAAATACGCCGGATGTTGTCCATGTCATCGTCGAAATACCCAAAGGCTCGCGCAATAAGTATGAATACCACAAGGATACCGGGGCGTTCAAGCTTGACCGCGTACTCTACTCGGCAGTCCATTACCCCGGTGATTACGGCTTTATTCCACAGACGTATTACGATGACGGCGACCCGCTCGATGTCCTCGTGATGACCAACCTGCCGACGTTCACCGGCTGTATCGTCGAAGCGCGCCCGATTGGCATGTTTCGTATGACCGACCGCGGCGAGCCGGACGATAAGATCCTCGCCGTGCTGCACTACGATCCGTTCTTCGCCGATTTCAGCGATTATACGCAGCTTCCCGCGCACTACCTCAAAGAAGTGGAACATTTCTTTACAGTGTACAAGGATCTTGAGGGCGCGCGGGTTGAGCCGATCGGCTGGGAAAATGCAATGGTCGCGAAAGATCGTATTCGCTATGCGGTCAACCATTACTGGGACATGCGAGCCGGCCGCCTGCCGAAGCGCGCATAGCGCAGTATCATGACAGAATGACGCACAACGACCGCGTATCACCATCCGAGCAGCGAGTTGCCTATTCAGCAGGCGGCGTGATTTATCGCACAAGTGGCGCTCGTTGTGAGGTGGCCCTGATTGCCACGAATGAGGGCCGCCGCTGGGGGTTGCCGAAGGGGCACGTTCGCCGCGGCGAGACTGCCGAAGCGGCGGCAGTGCGCGAGATTGCCGAGGAGACAGGGCTGCGCGGCGCGATCGAGCGCCACCTGGCGACCATTGAATACTGGTTCCGCGCCGGCCCTACCCGAATTCATAAATATGTCGATCTTTTCCTGGTGCGCTACACCGATGGTGTATTGATGCCGCAGGTAGCCGAAGTTGACGACGCGCGCTGGTTTGCGCTACACGAAGCTCTTGAACTGGCGAGTTTCGCTCGTGAGCGCGATGTGCTCGATCAGGTACGCAAGTTGCTCGAAGCCGGCGATCTTCGTTGATCGTCGTCACATGGGCCAACAAAGCCGGGGGTGCGCAAGTATGCGCGCCCCCGATCTTTGTTTGACCGCCGCTGGGTTCACGAACCAGCGGCGGCGTTGTCACGGCTACGTCGTGCTCGATGGCGTCGCGGTCGGCGCCGGTATCGCAGGCATCATTCCCCGCCCACGATTGCCGAACCCGGGGCCGCGCCGTGTGAAGAGCTGGAGACCCTTCTGTTCGAGTTGCGCGTAGACGGCGTCAGCCTGGGCCCGCGTCAGGGTGCCGTCGGTAACTGCCTGGTCGAGCCGGGTCTTTGCGGCTGCGAGCGCGGCGCTGGTGACTGCCTGCTCGGTCGTGCCCTTCTCCGTCGCGATCTGGGCCAGGGTTTTCCCGCTGCGCAATTGCGTGAATAACTCGTCGGTGGTGAATCCGAGTTTCTGGGCAACAGCGTCAAGCATTGCCTGGTGGACATCAGCCAGAACCGGCATGCCTGGTCCTCTGCCGCGCCCGCCGCCCCACAGCGCGCCGAGATCGCCGGCCTGGATACGCGCTTTGAGCGCATCGCCCTGCGCCTGTGTCAGGTTGCCCTGCTGCACGGCTGAATCAATCGTGTTGTTCCCTGCGGTCACGATTGCGCTGTCAAGGGTTGTGCGCTGAATGTTCAGTGCCGCGGCAAGCTGGTCGAGAAACGTGTTCCAGAATGATGCACTCCCGGGGCCGGTCCGTGTTTGCTCCAGTCGTGCCGTTTGTGCGCTGGTGGTCGTAGCGTAGAATGCCGGGCCGATGGCGATGCCGAGCGCCAGGCCGATGGCGATGGCGCCGGCAATGGTAACTCGTGTCCATTTCATCATATGTGTCTCCCATGGATGATGCGTAGGTAGCCAATCACTCTGGCGGTGATGGCGTTTTTGCCGTGCTGCCAGCATAGCCGGAAGATGTTAGGAAATTATGCAGATGATATTGGGAGAGGATGAGTGGGTCTGGTGCCAGTCTTCCGGTAGCGAACCAGATAAAAGCGCCCGATGCGGCAGCAGCGCTGCGATGCTCGGGCGCCTGTCTGGCGGGGAGGGAGGGATTCGAACCCTCGAGGGGGTTGCCCCCCTAGCGGTTTAGCAAACCGCCGCACTAGGCCAACTATGCGACCTCCCCGTGCGGAGTGACTGGTTGTTCTGGTGGCGGAGGGGGTGGGATTCGAACCCACGGGCCTTGTTGAAGGGCCGGCCGCTTTCAAGGCGGCTGCAATACAACCACTCTGCCACCCCTCCAGATGTTATGGTGCGCGGATGCTACAGTCTGGCTGTGTGCATATGGCCACGCGAGAACACCTGCCTGACAAAGTGGCAGGCGGGACAGGAATCGAACCTGCAACCTGCGGATTTGGAGGCCGCTGCTCTGCCAATTGAGCTACCCGCCTTTATCGACGCTAATAATAGCATACCGGTGTGACTTGTGCAAGCTCAGACAAGGAAGCGCCCGCGATTAAGAATACCCGCAGGATCCCAATGTTGCCGCAGTGCCTGCATCAGTGGGAGGGCGGCGGGTGGCGGTCCCCAGAGGTTGAGCTGCGCGCGCAGCGCTTCCGGTGCTCGCTCGACGACGGCGTAGCCGCCGAGGTTGCCCAGCGATGCGCGCAGTCCATCAAGCGCGCGCATCGCTGCGTGCACCTCGATTTCTTGCCACCATGCATGGGCCAGCCCGACACCGGCGTGGCCAGCGATACGCACGCTGCCGCCAGGAGCATGGCGCTGTAGTGCGTTCATGGCGTCGTGCAGGGCGGATGGGGGTACCCCGACACGCAGAAGGAGGGTCCGATCATGATCGGGAGGTGCGCCGATGGTGCTGATCCGCCACCATACGCCGGTATCCAGGTCTCCGGTGTGCGTACTCGCATTGAGGTTGTGCAGCGCTGCGACGTTCAGCGCCACGCTGATCTGCCGCGCGACGCCGCCGGCAGCGCCGGCGAAGCGAGCCGCCAGCAGTACGCTGCCACGCGTCGCGTTGCCATGTGCTGGTTCGCTGACGATCGCCAGGCTCACCGGTGCGAGCGGCCGTTCACGCAGTTGCGCGGCAAGTCGGCAGGCCCGCGCAAGATCATCGCACTCGACCGTGATCGTTGTCATGCTGTCGGGCAGCGGTGCGAGCTTGAATGTGACCTCAATGATGACCCCCAGAGTGCCAAGCGCGCCCAGGTGCAATTTGTGCAGATCATACCCGGCAACGTTCTTGACCACGCGCCCGCCGCTCTTGACGAGTCGTCCGTCGCCGAGCGCCACACGCATGCCGAGTGTCCAGTCACGCGGCGATCCGTATCCCAGGCGCAGCGGCCCGCCTGCGCCGGAGGCCAGCAACCCGCCAATGGTTGCCGTGCCCGGCGCGGGCGGATCCCAGGGTAGCCACTGGCGGTGGGTGGCAAGCGTCCGGCGCATGTCGTCGAGTGTGATTCCTGCTTCAGTTGTGAGCGTCAGATCTGCCGGGTTGTACTCGATGATCCGGTTCAGCGCTCGTGTTGACAGTCGCAGCGCTTCGGGTGCTGCCGCGTACCCGAGATACTGGTGAAGCCCGGCGCCCCAGGGTGTCACTGGCCGGCGGTCGTTTGTGGCATCACGCAGGACGCCGGCGAGGGCGGCGGCAGTGTGCGGGACTTCCATTTCATGTGTCATCGTCGAGTGAACAGGAGGGCATGCCTGCTGCATAGGAGGGGGTAAGTCAGAAACAGTGTCATTGAGCTGCAACGCCAGAACCGCGCCAGGCGTTGCCGAGCGCCCGGCGCGATCCTGCCGCTCTGAGCTGGAGCACGATGGGATCAGGTGAAGCCAAGCTGGCCACGCGGCCCGTTACGATGCATGGTATCGATCGTCGTCTGGGAAATACTGCGAACGATGCGCACTGTGGCAGCCTCGAGGAGTGCCAGGGGCCGGCGATCGGTGCGCTCAGGTGGCGCAAATCGCCGTGCTGCCTCGAAGTACCAGCGTACGTGTGCGAGCAGGTGCGACTGGCCGATATTGTACCGTTGCAGGATGGGCCAGCCCCAGCGATACTCACGTTCAATAACGACAACCGATTGCAGGCGCAATACAACCTGTATCAGGCGGTGAAAGCGGCGTGGCGTCCGATCGTAGACCAGTTGTTGAAACGCAAGTGCATCAGGGCGTAAAGGATCATAGCACAATGATGGAAACGTAGCCGCCAGCCGTTCAGTGACCACGCGACACACCTGCTCGCGGCGCTCCTCAAGCACTGCCGCATACTGCTCACCGCGTATCGCCAGCCACTCGTCAAGTGGAACCATGGCGCACCCCTTGTGTCATGTACGTTTGTTGATACGATCGTTGACCGCGTCACCTGTGACCGATCTGGTCTGCAAGGCACACAGATGCACACACGCTCCAGCGTCTGTTATTGGCGCTCTGCGCAGGTGACCGCATCTGTTGTTCTCATCAGACCCATGCCCCGGCGGCGATCGCGCGTTGTGCACCACGAGCGTGCTTCACATCACTGCACGATGCGCCGGTTGGTAGCTGTTTGCACGGATTCATCACATTGTACGGATCGAACGCTGCGCGTAGTTCAAGCATCGCGCAGATATCATCAGGAGCATAGATCCAGGTCATGTAATCGCGCTTTTCCAGGCCGATGCCATGCTCACCGCTAATGGTTCCACCCGCCGCCACACAGGCGTGCAGGATTTCCTCCCCCGCCGCCATCGCGCGGTCGAGCACTCCCGGTTCGCGCAGATCGAACAAGAGCAGCGGGTGCAGGTTACCGTCACCGGCGTGGAAGATATTGACGATCACAAGATTGTAGCGTGCGGCAACGTCTTTCGTCAGGCGCAGCACCTCGGTGAGGCGCGATCGGGGCACCACGCCGTCCTGAATATGGTAATGCGGCCTGATACGCCCACACGCAGCAAGCGCGCCTTTGCGCCCGGCCCACAATCTGGCGCGCTGCGCCTCGTCACGTGCCGTGTGCAGGTCACGCGCGCCACATGCACGGCAGATCGCCTCGATTCGCCCGGCCTGTTCATCGAGATCGTCGCGCAAGCCATCGATCTCGATGAGCAGCACGGCTTCGGCATCGGTCGGATAGCCCGCATGCACCGATTCCTCAATGACGCGGATCCCTTCGCCTTCGAGCATTTCCAGCGCTGCGGGAACGATGCCAGCGGCAATAATTGCCGAGACACTGTCGGCTGCCGGTTCCAGGTCATCATAGATGGCGAGGAACGTGCGAACATCTTCCGGGTCCGGCGTCAGGCGCACCGTCAGTTCAGTAACGATGCCCAGGGTTCCCTCGCTCCCCACAAAGGCGCCGAGCAGGTCGTAACCGGGCGCATCGGGCGCTTCGCTGCCGAGCCGGACGATACTGCCATCCGAGAGTACAATGGTTGCCGCGATCACATGGTTGGTTGTTACACCATATTTCAGGCAGTGTGGCCCACCAGCATTTTCAGCAGCATTGCCGCCGATCGTGGATGACTTCTGGCTACTCGGGTCAGGGGCGAAATGCAGGCCATAGTGCGCGGCGGCGGCACTGAGATCGGCGTTGACGACACCGGGTTGCACGACCGCGAGGCGGTTCTCCGGGTCAATATGCACAATCCGGTTGAGACGGGCCAGCGAAACGACCACCCCGCCAAGCGCCGGCACTGACCCTCCCGAAAGCCCGGTGCCAGCACCGCGGGCGATAATTGGCCAGCCGGCTTCACCGGCAATGCGCACAGCAGTTGCCACATCGGCCGTACTCCCTGGTACGACAACCACATCCGGCTCAGCCATATCGAGTGCACTGCCATCATATTCATACAGCAGCAGTTCCTCGCGCCGATGCAACACGGCACGAGGCCCGATCGCATCGCTCAGTCGTGCAATCAGTTCGATGCGTGTCAGCCGCCGAACGGGATCGTGCTGCGGACCAAATGCTGCCACTGTGTCGCTCCGGGCAGGGCCTGTGATCGCGCTCATGACACCACTTAAGATGGGCAGTATTGCGTGTCTGTACTGCTTCGGAACGTTTGCGCACCCGTGTCCTCCACGTCATTGCGAGCGAAGCAATTCCCCACTGGAGACAGGAGATGGCTTCCGCCACGCGTCGCTCGCTGCACGCGGTCGCTTGTGCTCCGCGCAATGACCGTTCCGTGGGCGATGGTGCGTCAACACGATGAAGCAGTCTATGTATCTTCTAGCCTACCACAAAGCGCGGTGGATTAAAAGCCCGAACTTGGCGTCAAACGGTGCTCCGTCTTGTCGCTCGTCTGTCGTACCGCACCGAAGAATCACACGACGTGCATGCTATTGATATAGAACAGAACCCGCGGGTGTGTTATCTTCACTCTGGATACACAGATCATAGCAATAGTATGCACGATACCGGCGTGCTACGAAAGGAGGATGTAAGGGCACCTCAATTGCATTCCTGTTCCTGGTGTCTCCCATTCTATACACAACGTCGCAATCCAGGAGATGACCATGCATGACCATTCATCACAGGTACACCCTCCACCAGTCAGGCGCATCGCTAACTGGGCGCGATTATTGACCGCCCTGGTGTTGATCTCGCTGATGGCGAGCAGCCTGACGCCGGGGTTTGCGCAGGCGGCTTCCAGTGAAGATCGGGTGAACCCGCTGCTGTTGCAGGAAGCCGCCGCCAACCCCAACAGAACATTTCGGGTCATTATCCAGCGCGTCCAGCGTAATCGCAGCATTGACAATACGGTTGTCGTCAACCGCGGGCGTAAACTGCGCGATATGCGGATCGATGGATTCGTGGCCGAATTGCCAGGTCGCCTGATCATCGCCCTCGCACGTAGCCGCAACGTTCGCACCATCACATACGATGTGCCGATGGTCTCCACAGGCGTTTCGTCAGATTACCTGGCGACAGCGTTCCCGTACGCGGTGGAGGCTCATTCGGTCTGGTTTTCCGGTGCGACTGGCGCCGGCATTGGCGTTGGGGTTGTTGATAGCGGCATTGATACGACACGGCCGGACTGGTGCGGGCCGAATGGCACGTCGCGCCTGGTCGCGCGCCAGGTATTCGGTTCCGGCGCCTCCGCGAAGGTGACCGATCTGTACGGTCACGGTACGCATGTTGCCGGTATTATCGCCGGTAATGCGTGGTGCCATACCGATCCCGAAGTACGGGGAAAGTATATCGGTATTGCGCCGGAAGCCAACCTGATTGACCTTGTGGTCTCCGACGCGCACGGCGTTTCATACACGTCGGATGTTATTGATGCAATCGAGTGGGCGATTGCCAATCGCACAGAGTATAACATCCGCGTGTTGAACCTGTCCCTTGTGTCGAGTGTTGCCGAGAGTTACAGGACCAGCGTGCTCAGCGCGGCAGTGGAACGCGCCTGGTTCAGTGGCATCTTTGTCGTTGTGGCGGCCGGCAATGCCGGCGCCAACACTATGGTGTATCCGCCGGCGAACGATCCTTTTGTCCTCACGGTCGGTGCGGCCGATCCGAAGGGGACCGGCTCGCGTCTGGACGACGGCATGGCACCCTGGTCAAGTTATGGCCTGACCCAGGATGGCTATACCAAGCCCGATCTCGTCGCGCCCGGTCGGCTTATGCCAGGTCCACGCGCATCTGACTCGACGTGGGCGACGATCTATCCGGATCGCGTGATTGAACCAGGTCAGCGGTACCTCTGGATGTCGGGTACGTCAATGGCCGCGCCAGTTGTCGCGGGTATTGCGGCGCTGGCGTTCCAGCAGCATCCGGAATGGACCAACGATCAACTCAAGTGGCTCCTGACCAGTACAGCGTACCAGTTGACCTCGCCTTCGGTGTGGCCTGGACAGGGCTCCGGCCAGGCAGATGCGGCCGCAGTCGTTTTGTACAATGAAACACCGGCCTTCGCGAACCAGGGTCTGACAATAAGTAACATGCTGGTCATGGGCGATGGCGCCACGACATATGCCAGCGCTAACTGGTCAACGGCCAACTGGTCAACGGCCAACTGGTCAACGGCCAACTGGTCAACGGCCAACTGGTCAACATCGAGCCTGGTATCAACCACACTGGACGGCGAGATGGTATATCAGCCACCATCCGATGGAAGTAGCGTCGCATCTCCAACGCCATAGGAGGTGGCTGTGCATGCCCGGCAGCGTGTCATCGTGTGGTGCATCCGCGCGATGACACCCTGTTTCTGCGAGGGCTGACGCGGCAGGTCATTACGCGGAGTGTGGCCGGGTAATGGCGCTCACGCCGATGCTCAGGGGTGGTGTGCCTGACGTACCGGTTATAGATTCAGTAGCCCGGCGTGGTATCTGCTGTTGTCGCGTCTGCTATTTCGCGCACGATAGCCACACCTGCACTGGTTCCGATACGTGATGCACCTGCCGTGATCATGGCCCTGGCATCCGCAAGCGTGCGAATACCGCCTGCCGCCTTAACCGCCGCCCGCTCACCGACAACCTCACGCATCAGTGCCACATCCGCCACCGTTGCGCCACCGGACGCAAAGCCGGTTGAGGTCTTGACAAAATCGGCTTCGACCTCGACTGCCAGGAGGCATGCGCGGCGTTTTTCAGCGTCTGTCAGCAGCGCCGTTTCGATGATGACCTTGCAGATGGCCCCATGGGCATGCGCCTCTGCGACCACCTGGCGGATATCCTCGCGCACATAGGTGTCATCACCACTCTTGAGATGACCGACACTGATCACCATATCGACTTCACGCGCACCATCGGCGATTGCCCGGCGCGTTTCGAACACTTTCACGGCTGTGGTGGCCGCTCCTAGCGGGAATCCGATCACGGTGCAGACGGCGGTGGCGCTTCCGGCGAGAAGTGTCGCGGCCTGGACGACGTGGACCGGATTGACGCAGACTGCGGCGAAGCGGTGGTCGCGTGCCTCGGCGCAGAGTTGTGCGATCTGTTGCGGTGTTGCTTCGGGTTTGAGTAATGTGTGGTCGATCAGACTGGCAATGTTCATGATCTCCCTCTGCTGTGTCCATTCGGGTGTTCGGTGGCCAGGCCCATTCTGTTATTGTCGTCCGCCACTCGTGCTTCATGCCAGGCGCGGTAACGTCAACAGGGCGTGTGGCACGTCGAGAAATGTCAGTGGCTCGTGAGGCGCCAGGTTGAACGCATCGCGCGCCAGCCGGTCCGCCAGTTTTATTCCCGCCTCCATATCGGGGGCGGCGTGCATATGGCACGCGCGTACCACATCAGGGTGTTGGGCGCCTACCACAATCATCGGGTGGCGTACAAGCACCTGTGCCAGGATGTAGGCACGTTGCGCTCCAGCCGCAAAGCCGGTGCGGCGCAACTGGTCGAGCAACTGGTGTGGTGACGTGGCATGCGACAGGACCTCAAAGAATCGTCGTTCGCCGGCCCCTTCGCCGGCCCCTTCAGGGATTGGTGCCGGCAACAGGATTGGTGCGCCAGGGAGCAATGGGGTACGCTCGGCCAGCGCCAGGTAGGTTGCCGCACGACTCGCCTGGTACAGATTTGCGGCTTTTGGCCCTTCGACGCCAGCGCAGGCGACGTGCGCCGGTTGCAGCACCGGCGCTTCGTACAGGGCGCGCGCTTGCGCCACCAGATGATCATGGACCGCGGCGGGCGCGCCGGCGGCGATCTCACAGATCTCGCCAGCATCACTGAGAACGGTATTGATCACATAGCGCAGCCCACTACGCTCACCACCGGCGCGCACGAATGCCTGGAACGGATTGCCTGCAATTGCGCCCAGTCGGGTGCCGGGCGCATCGAGCATGGCCGGGCCGTGTGTGGCGCTGATTGTCGCTTCGCCGCCGCAGCCGATAACCACCGTTTTGGCGCCGCCTGAATAACCGGCATACTGGTGTGGTTCGACGACGCCGGTCGCCAGCAACAGATCGCACTCGACGCAACGACGGTTGATGACCAGGGGGCGCCCATCAACGACGCCAAGATCGACGAGGCCGGCCGGGTCGAGTGCATCGTGGTCAACAATACGGTAGCGGGCGACGATGGCCTCGCCGAGTTTCGCCACCCGTTCCGCATGGGTCGAGGGGCGATGCAGGCCGGTGGCGCACAGCAATGTGATGCTATCGGGCGCTACGCCTGCCGTTGCCAGATCGGCGAGAAGTTCACCGACGAGGCGTTCATCAGGACAGGCGCGGGTCGCGTCGGTGAACGCAATTGTCACACGCATGCCGGGGCGCGCGATGCGGGCAAGCTGTACCTCACCGATGTATGTTGTCGTGTTTTGCCGCCTGGCTGGAGTCTTGCTGATCGCACGGATGACGCGCCAGGATAGCGGGATCACAGGGTCATGCATGGCACCTGCTTACTCAATCCGGCCAATCAATCAGGACGAAGATATCGCCCCCCTGGAGCAGCACATCGTACACCGGAACCCGAATACCGACAGGCGGAACAAGCGCTTTTCCCGTGCGAACGTTGTACGTCCAGCCGTGCCAGGGGCAGGTGACCATGTCGCCGATAAGCACGCCAGACGACAACGGGCCGCCTTCGTGGCGGCATGAGTCGCCAAAGGCATAGATGGTTCCATCAACATTCGCGAGCGCTACAGGCAACCCGCTGATGTCAACATAGGCCATCCGTCCGGGCGGAATGTCGCCGAGTGCGGCGACGCGAACCATCTCTCGAGCCATATCGCCATTAATAGTACCATATGCCTTGCGTGAACCTGCCAGGAGCGAGCTTCCGGGAAGCTGTTCATTTCGTGGCTTCGAGTAGTGTATAATACAGGCAAGGGGGAGGTCGCATAGTGGCCTAGTGCGCGGCACTGGAAATGCCGTAGGGGGTTCCACCTCCTCGCGGGTTCAAATCCCGCCCTCCCCGCCAGCGTCGAAGGGGGTCGCGCCAGCGCGACCCCCTTCTGATTCATTCCGCGCAGGTGAGAGGCATCACGGCTGTCCAATGGCAACCGAGGCCGTCATGTTCCAGCGCAGGCGCGCGTCTTGCTGGGCCGGTGTGACAATCACGCGATAGGTGATATCACCCTGGCGATTCTCGCCAAGCTCGCGGATACGGGTCACGCGTCCCTGCATCTCGACGCCTGGCAACGCATCGAATGTGATGGTTACCGGGGCTTCAGGCTGAACCTTGACGATACTGAGTTCGGTCAGGTCGGTGGTCTCGATCTGCCAGGCGCTCGGATCGCCCAGGTTGATAACCGTTGCTCCCGGGCTCACATACTCACCCGGGCGAACATCCACGGCAGCGATCAGGCCGGCGAATGGTGCACGCAGGCTCAGTTCATCGAGTTGCGTCTGTGCCGCCTGCAATGCCGCTGTGGCGCGTTGCACCTCGGCCCGGGCCTCGGCGATCTGCGTTTCCGACGCCCCTGCTTTGAGCCTGGCCAGGTTGGCTCTGGCTTCCGCCACTGCCGCCTCGGCAACGGCGATTGCGCCAGCGCGTTCGTCGCCGCGGAGCTTGTCGAGGCGCGCCTGCGCGTCGGCGACTTCGGCGCGCGCCGCAGCAAGTTCATCGTTGTCGGTCGTCTTGAGCGCCCGATCATACGCTGCTGCCGCATCAGCGACTCGTTGTTCGGCAGCGGTCACGCCGGTTTGTTCGGCCTGGCGCGCCGTGTCGTAGGCCACGCGCGCCTGTTCGACGCCGCTTTCGGCGCTGCGCAGGTTGGCCTCGGCCTGGACAAGGGCATCGTAGAACTTGCGCTTCTCGGCATCACCCAGCCGGTAACCCATCGTCGGGTGCTTGCCGTCGCCGAGGATACTATCCCAGTCGTTTCTGGCCACCACCCAGGCCGACTGGGCCTGGGTCAGTGAGTCGACGGCCTGTTGCATACGGAGCTGGGCATCAGTTTTGGCTGCCGAGAGCCGGTCCTTTTCCGACTGCAGATTGGCGCGCGCTTCTGCAAGCCGCGCACGGGCCTGTTCGGTGTCGCTGCGACTGCCGGTACGTTCCAGTTCGGCCAGTCGCGCGCGCGCCTGTTGCACCCGCGCCTCAGCCGCAAGGATATCGCGGTCGGTCACACTGCCGCGAGTCTGTTGCAGTTGCGCTTCAGCGCGCGCCACCTGGGCCTCGGCGACCACGATTTCCTCCTCGGTTGCGCCAGCCAGAAGCTTCGCCAGTGATGCGTCGGCCCGCGCCTTATCCGCTTCCGCCTGGGCAACGATCGCTTCCTGGCGGCGCGAGTCAAGCCGGAGCAGTACCTGATCGGACTGGACCGTATCACCCTCAGCGACCAGCACTTCCGCCGCGATGCCGCCGCTATTCATTGCCAGCGCAGCGCTCCGTACCGGAACCACGCGCGCCTCGGCCACAACACGTTCATCGGCGCGGACGGGTGGAATGGCGGTTGGCTGGACATTTGCCGCCTGGCCACCGCACGCTGCCAGCGCCAGGCCAGCCATCACGACCCCAACCGCCAGTCTGGTGGGAAACCTGATCATGCGCCTACCTCACTCTCTCCGTGGACGCATATGCTATGCTTCTCTCGTTACACGGCGCCGGCTTCGGCGGCACGCGTGCGCGCGTCGCGTTCGGCGACGACGCGGTCGATGGCGTGCCTTGTCGCTTCCGACTCGGCGAGCAATGTATTGAATTCGTTCTGGTCGAGCATGACGACTTCGCAGCCGGTTGCAAAACTGGCGCGCACGCTTGCAGTGCGCTGCCCGCCGCGCAACAGCCCGATTTCACCGAAGTACGCGCCGCGGCTCAGATGATTCACAATAATCTCGCCGCCATCCGGATGCTCGATAAACACCTCGACGTCGCCACTGGTGATTATATAGAAGGTATCGGCGGCGCCACCCTGCTCAAGGATGACTTCGCCGGGAGCATACTTACGCGCTTCGAGCTGGCGCGTGACCCGGCCAAGTTGCTCGACCGTCAGTGTCGAAAGCGCCCGGGCTACGTACTCATTGACAATCTCGCCATCGGCGACAATGATGGCACGAGTAACACGCCGGGCCATGTCGCTGTCGTGGGTGACCATGACGATTGTCTTGCCCTGATCCACCAGCGTTTCAAAGAGGGTAAACACCTGTTGTGCCGTCTTCGAGTCCAGGTTACCGGTTGGCTCGTCGGCCATCAGGATCGGTGGATCATTGGCAAGGGCGCGCGCAATGGCGACTCGCTGCTGCTGCCCGCCCGACACTGCAGAAGGCAGTTTGTCGGCCTGATCGGCCATGCCCACCTGGTCGAGCAGCATCATGGCACGTTCGCGCCGTTCGCGTGGCGTGTACATGTTGCAGAAGTCCATCGGCAACATGACGTTCTCGACCAGCGAGAGCGCCGGCAGCAACTGGAAGAACTGGAACACGATCCCCAGGTTTCGCCCGCGCCAGACGGCCATGTCACTCTCGTTGAGCGTATGTACGGCTGTGTCGCCAACATACACTTCACCCGAGGTTGGCCGGTCAATGCCTGAGATCATGTTCATCAGGGTAGACTTGCCGCTACCCGACTTGCCGATGATCGCCACGAACTCGCCGCGGTCAACCTCAAGCGTGATGTTTTTCAGCGCCGTAAAGGGGCCAGCAGCGGTCTCAAACGTCTTGACAACATTGCGCAACTCAATGAGGCAGTCGTTCCCATGGCGGTAGACGCCGCTGGCTGGCGCTGCCGCAGGTGGCTTACGCTGGAACCAGCCCTTGAACACAACAACCTCCTCCTCAAACCGAATGTGCCGGAATGCGGCGCTTGTCAGCTCTGGTTGGTTGGACGCTACCGATGCCGGATTGTTGCGAACAGGTCCATCCTGCCTGTGGCAGGCGTGAGGCAACTTAGCATGGCGCGGATGCCCCGTCATTGAGCGAAAGACGGATCATTGAGGTGGAGGAGATCTCCGCCAAAGGGCGGAGATCGGTGAACCCTGCCTCACACGAGTTTCAGGCGTCGCTGGAAACTGGAGAGGAACTCAACGCCATACTCGGTCACAAGCACATCTTCTTCGATACCGACGTATCCGGCGGATGTGACGACACCGAGTTCGAGGGTGTAGACATTGCCCGCCTCGACCAGCATATCGGGCGTGGCGCCGTAGCGCGGCCAGCGCGGGCCAAGTAATGGCCCGCCGTCATGGCAGGCGCGCCCGAGGCCATGGCCGAAGGCGTGCTTATACTCTTCGTAGCCGGCGTCAACGATAACCTGGCGCGCCGCTGCGTCCACTTCGTGGCCGCGAACTCCCGGGCGCAGCACGGCTGCGCCGGCCTCGATCGCCTGGATGACCGTATTGAAGGCTCGCTGGATGTCGGGTGGTGGCGCCTCTTCACCGGCGCGGCGCACGTACCACATGCGCTGAATGTCGGAGCAATAGCCGTTGAGTTGCACTCCCAGATCCATGTGCACCAGATGACCGGGCTGGACGATGATGTCATCGCGTGGCCCGCCGTGGCCAGGCTCCGACTCCGGGCCGCTGTTGACGATCGGGCAGGCGTCCCAGGCCCAGGCGCTCGGCAGGTGACGGCGGCGGAACTCGTCATGGACGAAGGCACCGATCTGAGCTTCGCTCATGCCGGGCCGGATCTGTTCTTCCGCAAGTGCGACGATCTCTTCAGTGACGGCGATCGCGGCGCGGATACGCTCGATTTCGGCGGGCGTCTTGCGCGCGCGCAGTTTTGCCAGGAGTGGCGCGGCGCTCACGAACCGCGCCGGGAACGGCGTGTCGGCCAGCAGTTCGTTCAGGTGCAGAAACATGCCGTAGGTCAGCCCGTCGGCGGTCGGATCGTCAAGACTGTAATTCAGGCCGATCGTGAGCGGATCGAGCTGATGCAATGTTTCGACGAGGTGCCTGTGGATGCTTTCGTCATAGCCGATGACGTCGTCGAACAGCCCGGAGGCGCGGACCCCGGCGGCGTCGTAGCGCCCCACGATGGCAATGCGGTGCCCGTTCCGGCTGAAGATGAATGCCGAGTCCCAGGTGACGTCCACGCCGATCGCAAGTTCAATGCCGGGGTCGGGGCGTACGATACTCTCGCGAGCGAAGATAAGCCAGGCGTCAATGCCGACTTCTGTGAGCAACGCCCGGGCCTGCGCGGCCTTTTGCTGGTAGAGCATAGCGACTCCTCTGCCTGTACAGATTGTGTCGCAAGGATACCAGATAAATCGGCACGTGTTAGCCGTGGGTGCCAGGCCAGAGCAGCATCTGCTGCTCGTCGTCCGCTGCGCTATCCCATGGCAGCGGCGGCACGCCGGGGGCGCCGTCGAGGCGTTGTTGCAGCGCGCGACACAACAGGGGCGACTCGCGCTCAACGGGGCAATGCATGAAGAAGAAGACCTCGGTTCCCTCCGCGATCCAGTCGCGCACACGCGCGGCCCATTCGTTGAGCAATTCGTCGTTGCGCGCAATGTCGGGGTGGCCGATATACCGCACCAGCGTGAAGGGCGCGCTGCGCAGCGGATGGAGCGGCACGTCGGGCTTATTGTCGCGTGCGCGCCGAAGATCCTCTTCCGCCCCTGGCAGCGGCCCGAGATCGAGCGGGCGCACATCCATCAATACCCGTCCGGTGCCATAGCGCTCCAGCAGCGCCATGAACGTGGTTTCACCCTGGGGCGCATACCAGTCGAGGTGACGCACCTCAACCGCCAGGCGCAACGGCAACGCCGGCGACTCACCGGCCACCAGCGTGCACCAGCCGTCCAGCCAGCGCTCCAGGTCGGTGTGTTGCCGTGGCGAGTAGCCGGGCGGAAGTTGAAGAAAGAATGGACCGAGACGTTCACCAAGCGGCACCATGCGCCGGATGAATGACGCCGTCTCTGGCAGACGCGCAGCAAGCGATCCCTGGTGGCTAACATCGCGTGGCAATTTGAAGCAGAAGCGGAACGTCGCCGGCGTTTCCTCGGCCCAGCGACGCACGGTCTCTGTCGTCGGCATGGCATAGAACGTCGTGTTCCCTTCGACCGTCGTCAATCGCCGGCTATAGAGGCGCAGGTAGTCGCCGCTGCGACTGGCGCGCGGAAAGAGGACACCGGGCCATGAGGGATGGGCCCAGACGGCGCAGCCCAGGTAGAAACGCTGATGATCCGCTGCGCTCATGAAGCCAGCGCCTCAAGGGGATCGCCCCGGTTCCACGAGGTTGCATCCTCAAACGCCCTGCCGGCCTGTAGCGCCTTCGCTTCGTTCCAGGCGGACGTAATCACCTGCAACCCGATCGGCAATCCTGTGGGGCTGAAGCCACAAGGCAGCGACAGCGCAGGGAGGCCGGCAAGATTGAACGGCGCGGTGAAACGCGTCAACTGGCGCGCGGCCTCGATGGCATCCGCGCCTTCGATCAACGGCGCGGTGATTGGCGTGGTGGGTGTGAGCAACACATCGAACGTGCCCAGCAGACGTTCGAGGCGCCTGCGCCATTCGCTCTGAAAACGGCGCGCCAGGACGTACTCGGTTGACGAGAACATTGCGCCGCGTTCCAGACGTGCCAGGACGTCGGCACCGAACCCTTCGGGATGGGCCTGGAGCCGTTCACGATGAAACGCTGCTGCATCACTGGTGGTCATCAGCGCATTCATCTGCGCCGCTTCGCGGCCTGTTTCCAGATCGACTTCTTCGATATGCGCGCCAAGCTCCTCAAATACGGCGGCTGCGCGCTGCACGGTTGCAATGACATCCGGATCGGCATCACCAAAGTGCGAATCGCGTGCCAGCGCAACTCGCCACCCGGCAACGCCGGCATTGATCGTTGCCAGGAAGTCGCCAACCGGCGCATCCACGCTCGCCGGGTCGTCAGGGTCATAGCCGGCGATCGCCTGAAGCAAGAGGGCCGTGTCTGTGACGTTGCGCGCCATCGGCCCGGCATGGTCCAGGTTCCAGCTCAGCGGCACAACGCCATGCAGGCTGATCCGGCCATAGGTTGGTTTGAGGCCGACGATACCGCACAGTGATGACGGAATGCGAATACTGCCGCCGGTGTCGCTCCCCAGCGCACCCATGCAGAACCCGGCCACCAGCGCCGCACCAGCGCCGCCAGAGGAGCCACCGGTGACGTGTGCGCGATTCCAGGGGTTGCGACATGGCCCGTAGTGCGGGTTATCATTCGTGACGCCAAGCGCCCACTCGTGCATGTTCAGTTTGCCGAGTATCACGGTGCCAGCGGAGTGCAGCGAGGTGACGGCACGCGCATCGGTGGCGGGCACACGATCGGCGAAAAACGTCGTGCCTGCCGTGGTGCGAATACCAGCCGTGTCATAGAGATCTTTCAGGGCAATCGGAATACCGTGGAGTGGGCCGCGCCGCATACCGCGCGCCAGATCCGCATCGGCGGCGCGCGCCTGCGCGAGTGCATGGTCGATCGCCACGGTGATGAAACTATTGATGTGCGGGTCATAGGCAGCGATTCTCGCGAGGTGTGCTTCAGTCAGTTCGACCACTGTTATCTCGCCGCGCGTAATCAGCTCGGCGGCGGCGGTTATCGAGAGGTGGGTGAGATCCGGCACTGGTTTCTCCTGAGGATTAACTCGACTACCTGGCAACATACGGCTCAACGCACCGCCGTTCCTGATCGCCGCGTACCCCACCGGGGCGCACGGTTAGTGCACATTGCTATAACCATTCCTCCAACCGGCGTTTTTGTTCATCTGTCGGATTCTCGGTCGGCGCAATGGTCAGCGTGTCAGGGGGAGCCTCCCCGAGCAGGAGCGGGATATGCAACAGATCGTCGCGACGGAAGAGGCTCAGGGTGACAACCTGCCCGGGGAGGCGCTCCGCGATGCGCGTTTTGAGGCGCTCCTCGTCGACACGAATGCCATCGAGCGCCACGATTTCATCGCCGGCATACACACCCGCGGCTTCGCCAGGACCACCGGCCAGCGCGACTGCCACCTTGAGGCGCCCATGTTCGGTTTTCAGGCGTAAGCCATGCCAGGCTGGCGGGCGGCCATTGTCGGTTTCGACCGAATATCCCCAGACAAGTTGCATCCCCACTGTGTTGAATGCGCGCGCATAGTCAAGCTCGCGTGTGCCGGCCACTGCATGCGCCAGAAACTCGCGGTAGGCGCCCCCGGCCGTGCCGGCGATCGCCTCGACGCTTCTGCAAAAGCCATCGTCTTCATCAAATCCAGGGCGCGCGGCGTTGCTGCCGCTGTAGAGCTCATGCACCCTATCGCCGGCATGTTCCGCATAGAGGTAGCGCATCACATCATCGAGCGAGTGCCGGCCACCAGTGCGGCAACGAATCTCGAGGTCGAGCAACAGTGCAACCAGGCTCCCCTTCAAGTAGTACGAAACGCTGCTGTTGGGGCTGTGTTCATCGGGGCGATAGAACTTGATCCAGGCGTCGAAACTACTCTGCTCGAGGGTTTGCAGCGCGCGGCCTGGCTGGCTCTGCAACAACTTGATGTCGTCAGCCAGCGTCTCGAAATAGCGCTCACGGCTGATCAGGCCGGCACGCAGCAGGATAAGGTGATCATAATAGCTGGTAATGCCTTCCATGGTCCAGAGCTGGCGAGTATAGTTTTCGGCGGCATAGTCGAATGGCCCCAGCGGCGCGGGCCGGATGCGTTTGACGTTCCAGACGTGAAAAAACTCGTGAGCGGTGAGCGCCAGAAACTTCTCATACGATCGCGCCGGTCGAAATCCCCAGCGATCAATGATATTCGTCACACTGTTACGGTGCTCAAGGCCGCCATAGCCGTTTTCGACAAGGTGCACGATGAACACATAACGCCGGTAGGGCAAACTGCCGAACATTGCGCGGGTTGTTTCGACAATCGTGCGCGTGTCGGCGACGATGCGCTGTTCGTCTTCGTTGCCATGGCCCCAGAGCGCGATTTCGTGCGGGACGCCATCGACCTCGAAGGTCAGCAACCGGTGTGTACCGCATTCGAATGGCGAGTCGGCCAGTTCATCATAATCGTGGGCCATGAAATGATGCCACGTTCCTTCGGTATCGGCAGGCTCGGCGCGTTCCAGGCCGGTTGTGACATGCCATGCCGCAGGCGTCTCGACTCTGACCTGGCATGGCTCGTGGGTTCTGGCCCGCTGGTACATGAACACGGTACCGGGATTGAAGTACCCATGGCTCCCGTCAAGATGGCTGGTGCGAACGCTCAATTCGAAGGCGTAGACCTGATAGCTGACCCTGATGCGGCGTGCACCGTTTGACTCGATGCGCCAGGTCGTCTTGTCCGTCTTGCGCCATGGCAGCGGCGCGCCATGCTCGCTGGTTGCTGCAAAACACTGGACGTGCCGTGCATAATCGCGGATCAGGTAAGAACCGGGGGTCCATGCCGGCAGGGCCAGATCGAGCACCGGTGCGTCGATGTCGGAGATATCCAGGGCAACATCGTACAGGTGGGTGTGGGGGCGGAGCATCGAGATATGATAAACGATTGACATGGAAGTGTGGCACCCTGCCGTGCCCGGCGGGAACGGCAGGCATAGACGGGCGCGCTGGTGCGCGCCCTTGCGGTATCAAGCCGTATAGGGGGCAAACAGGCGCACGAACAGGCGCTCGAACTGCGGCGACTCGACATCGATTTGATCGTAGAGGTCAACGACCCGCGCCACCTGGTCGCGGCGCCGCCACATCTCGCGGGCGAACCGGTCATCGGCAATCTGCTCCATGCGGAGGAAGCTGTAGAACTGCTTGAGCGACGTGCAAAGCTCGCGTGCACCCCGTGGTGAGCTATTGGCGACTCGCCGCGGATAGAAGAAGAAGAGGCACTCATCCAGGGTGGTGTAATTGCCCTCGGCCAGCGTCTGCGCATAATAACTGGCGAGGAAGTCGGCGTAAATCCACAGATCGCCGGTGCGGCTAGCGGCTGTCGCCTCGCTTTTTCCCTGCGCGATCAGGTACGCGTAGAAGCGTTCCATCAGTTCATGGCTGGCGGTCAGCGCCTCATCATGCACGGTCGGCTGGTCGTCAATGTCATCATCCCATTCCTCGTCCTCGTCCGCTTCCCAGGGTTCGGACGTGAAGGGCGATTCGCTGTCGTCTGTAATATCTTCAAGTTCCGGCGGGCCGCCGGCGAAATCCGGCGCGCTCGCTGTGGGGGCGGTATAGCGAACCAGGGTTGCGAACAGATCGGGATTGTCCGGAAGGATGCGGTGGAAGCGAGCTGCCAGAACGTTCTGCACATCCGTACTACTCTGCGCGTGTTGCAATCGCTCGAAGTCTTCGGCGCTGAGCGCGGCCATGAGCCGGCGAGCCGCGGCGGCAAGCTCGGGCCGTTCGGCAATGAAGCCGCGCAGATCCTCGATCAGCGGAACGTCCGCCAGTTCCTCGTGGTCAAGATCGAGGGTGCCGAACAGCGGATCCTCATCCTCCAGCATGTCCCATGCGTCATCGTCATATTCGCCGTTACGCAAACGTTCCTCGATCTGATCGGTATAATCGCGCAGAGCATCGATCGGTTCCGGCTGGATAACGGTCGACTCGCCGGATTGCGAGTCGAAGACGACACGGGCGGTTGAGATGCGCGGTGCGACGCCGTTCCAGAGTTCCTGCGTAGCCGCCTCGCGGCGGCTTTCGAGGAGCTCGTGCTGAATACCAGCAATCGCTGCCAGCAATTCGGTGTCGCGCTCTTCCCAGGCCCGGGCGTCGTGCATGCCGTCAATCAGATCATCAATCGGGCGGCGGTAGGCATGGTCGCCGATCAACACGCCATCAATTAACCGGAGCCGCCGGTCGCTCGCCACCAGATCCTGCCAGCAGCGGCCTGGATATGCCGTGCGCCAGGGAGCGCGCGCATACACCGGCAACACCGCTTCATCGGCGGTCAGCGGGCGACTCCGGCTGGCTGCCACCCGCGCGACGATGCCATCGAGCAACTCGCGCTCCTGGGGCAGCACCTCATCGAGATGAAATGCAGCGCGTGGCTCGTGCTCGAGGCGCAGCGTCAACGGCGCCGCGTGCTCAATCGTGACCAGTATGCTATCACCCCGGCGAATCTTCATACGTGCCATCCACGGGCCAGGGTGCAGGGCGGCCAGTTGAAACGGGCCAAACATCGCATCATTGGCAGTGATGGTTGTCTCAGCCACCGGCAGGGTACTACCCTCGGCATCGGTCAGTACAATATCCTTGCGCGTCATCGGGACGAACGGGATCAGCCGGGTACGGAGCAGCGCGCCGGCAGCCAGTTCATCATCACCTGGCGTGATACGAAAACGCAGCCCGGTAAGCGCGACATGCAGCGGTAACAGCGTACCGTCACCCATGCGTACCCAGCCCACCTCGGCTGCTTCAAAGCGGAGACGTTCACGAATGCTGGCAAATGGATCACGCGCCTGGCTGGGGCGCCGATCAAGGACACGCTGGTAGATTTCACGCTCGGCGACGACATCGTCGTATTCCACGGCCAGTTCCTGGAGAATGCTGGCGATCGTCGGTTCGCGTTGCGCCATGGCTGGGATGCTCCTGTCGTGTGGACTATCGTGAACAATTATAGCACAGCGGTTGCCGGGGTGGGCGCTTGACAGCCCGTGGCGTCGCGGGTATAGTAGCGGCGCAGTGAGTGCTGCACACGTGGACAACGACCATGCGCCTGCTGGATAACAACACGGTGACCACGACCATGACCTCGGTCACGACTACCGGGGAGCATGGTTGTGGGAGGGTCTCCGGGCGCTGATGGCCGGAACGCGATGATTGCCCCCTCCCGAAAGGGACGGGGGCTTTTCCGTTTCAGGGAGGTGCTATGCTGTTCGATCGTTACCGCGCGTTCCTGCCGCTCAGCGAGCATACGCCGGCGTTGACCCTCGGCGAAGGTGACACGCCGCTGGTCGCTGCGCCGCGCCTGGCAAGCGCCATCGGCGTGCGTGAGCTGTTCCTGAAGTATGAGGGTGCCAATCCTACCGGCTCGTTCAAAGATCGCGGTATGGTTGTAGCGGTCGCCAAGGCGATGGAAGCCGGCGCAACGTCGGTCATTTGCGCTTCAACCGGCAATACATCGGCCAGTGCGGCGGCCTATGCGGCGCATGCCGGCATCGAGTCGATCGTTGTGGTGCCGGCCGGCAAGATCGCGCTTGGCAAACTGGCACAGGCGCTCATGTATGGCGCGCGATTGCTGGTGATTGACGGGAACTTCGACGCGGCGCTCCATATCGTGCGTGAATTGTCGGATGAGTTCCCGGTCACGCTGGTGAATTCGGTCAACCCGCATCGCCTGGAAGGGCAGGCGACCGCCGCGTATGAAATCTGCGACACACTCGGCGGCCCACCTGATGCGCTCTGCTTGCCGGTTGGCAATGCAGGCAATATTACTGCCTACTGGCTTGGCTTTCGCCGCTACCACGAAGCCGGCAGGATTGACCGGCTACCGAAGATGCTCGGTTTTCAGGCCACCGGCGCTGCGCCGATTGTGCTCGGCCACCCCGTCGAACACCCGGAAACCATTGCGACCGCGATTCGTATTGGTAACCCGGCAAGCTGGTGCTATGCGCTCGATGCGCGCGATCAATCGGGCGGGTTGATCGAGATGGTCACCGATGAGCAGATCCTGCAGAGCTGGCGCGATCTGGCGCGACTGGAAGGGGTCTTCGTCGAACCAGCCTCGGCAGCCGGCGTCGCCGGCCTGCGTATGCTGGCGAGCCAGGGTCGCGCCGAACCGGATGCGCGCTATGTGGCAGTGCTCACCGGCCACGGCCTGAAGGATCCCGGCCTGGCGGTTGAGCAGTTCGCAGCACCAGAGCCGGTCAAGGCGGAGATGAGCGCCATTCTCGGCTGGCTTGGATGGTGAAGAAAAAGGTGTCGTATGCCTCTCCTCGTGATGAAATTTGGCGGCACGTCGGTCGGCGGTACGGCGGCGATTCAGGCGGTAGCCGCGATCACTGAAGCGCAACGTGCAATCTGGGGGCGCGTGGTGCTTGTGGTCTCGGCGATGAGTGGTGTGACCGATATGCTGATCCGCGGCGCGACCACCGCTGCAACTGGTGATCAGCGAACCTTTCGCGACCTGGAGCATGCCCTGCGTGAGAAACACGCAACGGTCCTGGCCGGGCTCGTGCCCGACGGCAATGATCGCGCGGCGGTTGGCGCCCAGGTCATGCAATTGATCGATGAGTTCGGCGTGCTCTGCCACAGTGTGGCAGTGCTCGGCGAGGCGTCGCCGCGCGCGCACGACGCAATCTCCAGCCTTGGTGAGCGCATGAGTGCGCGGATCGTTGCTGCGGCATTGCGGGCGCGCGGTATTCCCGCCGAAGCGCTTGATGCGACCGAGTTCGTCGTTACAACGCCGCATTTTGGCGATGCGCGCCCGGTGCAAGATCTCACGCGCGATCGTACCCGTGCTCGCCTGCTGCCGCTGCTCGATCAAGGGGTCGTTCCGGTGGTCACCGGGTTCATCGGCGCAACCGAAAGTGGCGCGACAACGACGCTCGGTCGCGGCGGTAGCGACTATAGCGGTGCGATTGTCGGCGCGGCGCTCGATGCCGATGAGGTCGCGATCTACACCGACGTTGATGGCGTGATGACCACTGATCCGCGCCTGGCTCCCGATGCGCGTGTCATTCCGGTACTGTCCTATTCCGAAATGGGTGAACTGGCCTATTTCGGCGCCAAGGTACTGCACCCGCGCACGATTCGCCCGGTGGTCGAACGAGGCACACCGTTACGCATTCGTAATACGTTCAACCCGTCGCATCCCGGTACACTGGTGGTGCGCGACGTGGAGGCGAACGGCCAGGCAGTGAAGGCGGTGACGGCCATACGCGCGATGAGTCTGGTGACGGTCGAAGGGCGCGGCATGATCGGCGTGCCTGGCGTGGCGGCGCGCACGTTCGGTGCGGTTGCAAGTGCCGGCGCGAACGTCCTCATGATCTCGCAGGCTTCGTCGGAACAGAGTATCTGCTTTGTTGTGCCGTCCAGCACGGTGCCGGAGGTAACGCACGCGCTGGAGCAGGGCCTGGCAGCTGAACTGGCGCGGCGCGACATTGATCGTATCTGGGCGCGCGAAGAGGTCGCGATTGTGACCGCCGTCGGAGCAGGAATGCGCGATACGCCGGGTGTGGCGGCGCAGGTATTCGGTGTTCTGGCAGCCCACCATATTAATGTCATCGCCATCGCGCAGGGGTCGTCGGAGTGTGCCATCAGTATCGTGGTGGCGGCGTCTGAATGCGATGAGTCGGTGCGCGCCATTCATGGGTTGACGGCGGGACTGTGAATTGAGTATCGAGAAAAGGAGATGCTATGGCTCAGAGACGTCTGCCAGTCGCCATTCTCGGCGCGACGGGCGCCGTTGGCCAGCGGATGGTGCAATTGCTGGCCAGCCATCCATGGTTTGAAGTCGCGGTGCTTACCGGTTCGGATCGCACGATTGGCAAGCCGTATGGCGAACTGGTGCGCTGGATCCTCGATACCCCCATCCCGGAGCGCGTGGCGCGTATGGTCGTCCAGCCGACCGAAGATGTCGCTGATGTAGCGATTGCACTGTCGGCGCTGCCGACGGACGTGGCGCGCGAGGCTGAGCCGCTCTGGGCCGCGCGAACCGCCGTCTGCTCGAATGCCTCGGCGTACCGGGCCGTCGCCGATGTGCCGCTGCTCATCCCTGAAGTCAACCCCGGCCACCTGGCGATGCTGAATCGCCAGCGCGCCGAGCGTGGCTGGAAGGGGTGCCTGGTCACCAACCCGAACTGTGCCACGATCAGCGCGGTGATGCCGCTCAAGCCGTTGCATGACGCATTTGGTCTGCAAAAAGCGCATATCAGCACACTGCAGGCCGTCTCCGGCGCCGGCTACCCGGGTGTCGCATCGCTTGATATTCTTGACAATATCATCCCCAATATTGCGGATGGTGGCGAAGAGTCGAAGATCGAGGCCGAGCCGCGCAAATTGCTGGGACGGATCGAGGATGGCCGGGTGATCGAAGCGCCGTTGACGATCAGCGCGCAGGTGACGCGTGTGCCGATCATTGATGGCCATACGGCGCTGATTGCAGCCTCGTTCGCGCAGCGGCCATCGCCGGAGGAGGCCATTGCCGTGCTGGAGACATATGCGCCGCCTGAGATTGTTCGCAGCCTGCCGAGCTCGCCGGAACGCGCCCTGATCGTTCACCGCGCCGGCGACCGCCCGCAACCGCGGCGTGACCGCGATGCCGGGCGCGGCATGAGCGCCAGCGTCGGGCGCGTGCGCGCCTGCCCGGTGCTGGATCTGCGCCTGGTTGCGCTGTCGCACAATACGATCCGCGGCGCCGCCGGCGGGGCGATCCTCAATGCGGAGTTGCTGGTGGCATCCGGTGTCGTATCATAGTGCCGGCGCGCTCCAGCAATCCTCTCCCGCGGGCCAGCGTGGCGTTCAGTTCCGGCAGGCGCAGGGCGCCGGCGATTCCGGTGTAGATCGTGCCGCTCAGTATGGTTGCGCCGGTAAGCCACGCCAGCAAGGGGAGAAAGTCGTCTGGCCAGCGGTAGGCGTCGCCCGGGGCAACGATCGGCAGCGCGTGCCGGGAGAAGCGCACCAGCAGCGTCAGCACGATGGCGCTGGCGAGGGTTGCCAGCGCCATTGTTGCGACAGCGCGCCGGAAGTCGCTGCCGAGACGGCCCAGCCGCCGGCGGAGGAGCAGGAGCAGTGTTGCAGCTTCGAACAGGTTGGCCAGGCTGAAGGCAAGCCCGAGGCCGGCGAGACCCATGCCCAGGTGCAGGAACGTCCAGCCGATGCCGATATTCAATGCCACCGCCGCAACGCCAACGAACACCGGTGTGCGCGTATCCTGCATGGCAAAGAACGTGCGCACGATAATTTCAGCGGCGGCGAAGCCGGTCAGCCCCAACGCATAGGCCGCCAGCGCCTCGGCGGTCAGCGTGGATGAAACGGAGTCGAAGGCGCCACGCTGGTAGAGGGCACGGAGGAGCGGCAGCGCGAGCAGGCCGAGCAGTGCTGATGCCGGCAGTGCCAGGAAGAGCACGGTGCGTATGCCGCCGAGCGCAGTGGCGCGGAGGCCATCGTGATCCTCTGCCGCGAACTGGCGCGCCATCTGGGGGAAAAGTACTGTCGCCAGGCTCAGCGCAATCAAGCCATGCGGCAACATCATGAGTTGTAGCGCATAGGCATTGGCCGCCAGTGCTGCGCTGCCAAGGGTCGAAGCCAGGCTCACAATTGCGATCATATTGATCTGCCAGGCCGACTGGCCGAACAGGCGTGGCCCGAGCAGTCGTAGCACCTGCCCGACACCCTCGGCAACCAGGAACGACCTGATACGCGCACCCTGCGTCTGTGCTTCTATCCCGTGGAGGCGGTACGTTGCCCCGACCGCGTGCAGGCCCGGTACCTGGACCAGAAGAAACAGCGCCGCGCCGATGTTGACGCCCCAGACAAGGCCATAAATGCCGAGCCAGGGCCCGAGCAACGCTCCGCCGATAATACCAAGGTTATACAGATTCGCACCGATTGCCGGTAGCGTGAAACGGCTGAATGATTCGAGTGTTGCCTTGGCCAGGCCGCCAATGCCCAGCAAGAACGGCTGGATGAGCATCCAGCGCAACACATCAACCGTGAGCGCGCGTTCGGTATCGCTCAGGCCGCGCCCGACTGTCAGAGCGACGAGCGGGACGGCTGCCAGCCACACGAGGGCGCACGCGATCACAAGCGCCAGCAACGTAAGGTTCAGTACGACCGACGCAAGGCGCCATGCATCGCGCCGCTGTTCAAGCGCAGCCGAAAAGACCGGAATAAACGCCGAGCCGAGCGCGCCTCCGGCGATCACCAGGTAGATCAGGTCGAGAATACCGAATGACGCGCGAAACGCCGCCAGTTCAGCGCCGGTGCCGTACTGGTGCGAGATGATGATATCGCGGGCCAGGCCAAGCAGCCGGCTGGCCAGATAGCCTCCGGCCACTATCAGTGTGTTGAGCAGCGCGCGCGAGCGAGTCATGGTATACCCTTGTGATGTGACGGTGCGCACTTCTCCGCGACATGGTGTTGTTGCGACGTCGGGGTGACGTGAACTGGCGCCTGCGGGCGCCTTCCCGCCAGGCGCGATCATGTCGCCTGCATCAGGCGGAAGCAGGCCGCAGGTACTGCCAGCGCAACCGGCAGACCCGGCTACCCGCAGTGTTTACCCGAACAGCATGTTTGCGCAGCAGAATGCTTTCTGCTATAATTTGTACCCATCCGAGCGGCGCGCGAGCGACCGCTCGCATCGTGCGCAGCATACCACGGATGGTCCGCCGCTGGCGCTGGCAGGGCTGACGCGATGGGCCGGGCGCCACTCTGCCGAAGGCAAAAAAACCAGGTATGCGCTTCGCAAGGGAGCAACCGCGTAACTCGCGTGATATAAGGAGAATCTGAGCTTTGGCGAACACGAAGTCTGCTGAGAAGCGCATCCGGGCAAACGCGCGCCGCGCTGCGCGCAACAAGATGTACCGGTCGCGCGTCAAGACGGCGATCAAGAAGGCGGAGCAGTTGATCTTCGCCGGGAAGGCCAGCGACCAGGCGGTACGCGAGGCAATGAGTACACTGGATCGCGCTGCCGTCAAGGGCATTATCCACAAGAACAATGCCGCGCGGCGCAAGTCGCGGCTGGCGAAGAAGCTTGCAAAGATCGCCGGAGTATCCTGAGCACCTGGCGGTGCCTGACCGATTAAGCAGGCAAACGCCCGTGTGCGGTGCTACTCAGGAACACATTTCCGCAACCAGCAATTCCAGTCCTGCCTCAGCGTCGGCGCGCCCCGTTTTTGAGGCATGATCCAGCTCAAGCAGGCGCTGATGGAGCAGGCGCAAGTCGGCATCGCTGAAGCCGCGCGCCTGCTCGATTGCCTTGCGCACTACAAAGGGCTTCTGGCCAAGTTGCGTTGCGATGTCGTCCGGTCGCAGGCGCCGGGTTGCCAGTTCCTTGACCCCCAGCAGGATACGCACCTGGCGCGCAATCATAAACAGGATGTACTGGGCGGCCTGGCCGTCATCGAAGAGGCGCCGCAGGCTGGCGAGCGCCGAACGACGCTGGCGCGCGCTGAGTTCGTTAATAAACTCGAACAGGTTCTGCTCCTGATCGTCGGCGACCAGGAGATCCACCTCGCGCACGGTAATGCGCCCCCCCTTCCCGACATACGCCGCCAGTTTGCCAAGCTCATTCACCAGCGAGCGTCCGTCGCTTCCTGCCAGCATGGCGAGGCGTTGCGCCGCAGCGTTGTCGAGCGTGACCTGCATGTCCCTTGCGCGCTCGCCGAGCCAGCGCAGCAGGTCGGCCCCCTCACGCGGCGTGAATTCGCGCACCTCAGCCGCCTTTTTCAAGAACGTATACAGCGAACTGCGCCGGTCAAACTCCTCGCTTTCGACCAGCACCAGATCACAATACACCGGTATCCGCTCCAGATAGGCGCGCAGTTCATCTCTGCCTTTGCCGGCCTTCTGATGTTTGAGTAGATCGCGGATGATCACCACGCGCCGATCGGCAAGGAACGGCAGCGCCTCACACGCCGCTGCCAGTCCGTCAACCGTTATCCGCCGCCCGTCGAGCACGCTGATATTGAGGTCGGCGACCTCAGCGGGAATGCGGGCCTTGAGTGCGGCCAGCGCTTCGCTGCGTGCGTATTCATCCGGCCCGTGGTAGAGGTAGAGCATTATCTGACGTTCCACGTGTAATAAACCCTACCGCCGGCGTGGAACGGCTTTGTTTCGAACCTGCACCAGGCAGGTGGGTGCCGGCCCGTGGGCCTCTGCGGCCCGCCGCATAGCCCATTGAATCCGGAGCGCGGCTCCCTTCGAAACTGTGTTGGCTCGAAACAACACACCGCCCTCGACCGGGGTAGGGCCGCCTGATCGTACCACTATGCACTATTTCTGGCAACTGGCTTTTTTTCCACGCCGGGTGTGCGGGCGGCCCGCATGCGTACCCGGGTTCGCCAGGAGTATCGTGCAAAGCAGGTAGGGCCAGCCCTGGACCACGAGGAGCGCGAGCGACAGCGTGTAGCGAGCGATGCGTGGCCGAAGCATGAGCGGCGCGAGCGGCACTCGATTGCGTCGCTTCGCTCGCATGGTATGCACACCCAGGGTGCATGGTACAATGCGTGCAGATGGCTTCTCGACGGACGATTGCATGTCGTCCAGGGATCGCCACAGAGTGATATCGGCTTCACCTTCGTTTCTGTGATCACTCTGTCAGCTAATGAACATTCAGCATTAAAACCGGTAGACGCTCCGCCGTGGCCCTGAAGGAGTCTCTTTCATATGGACTATGATCTCGACAGGCTGCGCGCCGAGATTCACGAGTTGTATCGGCGCGAGCATGATGCCATGGGTGAGCATGGCACGCTCGAACGGTTGGAACAGGCGCGCCAGTGGGATCTTGCCCCCACCCTGCGCGCCGGCGGTGTTCTGGTGTTTCCTCACGCCGGCGTGCTCGACTGTGGGCATCAGATTGCCGCCGTCGTCAATGCCTGTCTCGACAGTGGTGCTGACCGGGTGCTGGTGATCAGTGTGCTCCATGCCTTTACGAACGAGATGGAACAGGCGCGCCGCCGGGTTGCGGCGGGTGAGGACCCGGCGCAATGGCCCTTCTGGGGCGTCCAGGGGCCGGGAATACCTGGCCGTGATGAATGGCGCGGCGACCACGTGTTGATCAGTTTTCGTCATTTCTGGCATGCTGAGACGAAACGTCGCGGCAGACGCGGGCCGGAGGTGATCGAGCGGTACCCGTACCTGGTGGGCGGGAAGCCAGAACGATTGCCGGGGATCGACGAACTTGCCCGGCTTGCCGAGGATGCGGTCGTCGTCTCCACTGCCGATGCATTTCATCACGGGCTTGGGTATGGTGATCCACCCGAGCGTTCATTTCATCCGCACGAAGGTGGCCTGGAACTGGCGCGCCGCACGATCGAAGAAGGTATGGACATCCTTGCGCGCGGCGATTACTGGGGGTATAACCAGCACTGCGTGAGCGCGAAGAGTGATGCGCGCGATGCGGGCCAGGTGTTTCGCTACCTGCGTGGCCCGATGCACGGGCGCATTCTTGACCTTACCTACAGCGATGCTGCCGATCTTTACCACCATCCCAGGCCGACCTGGGTGGCTGCTGCGTTGATGGAGTGGCAACTCGATCATTAATTGTTGTGTTCTCGCAATTCGGCGATGTTAAACGTTTCGTGTGTGCCCGACGCGGTGAGGATATGATAGCGCCAGCATATCTCCTCGTGCGGGAGGCGCACTATGTCCGACGTTCGATCTTCGCCCCCTTCACTGGCTGTGTGTCCTGCCTGTGGCGCGACCCATCGCCAGGGTGTCAGGTTCTGCCCTCGGTGTGGCCGCCCCTGCGCCGATCCGTCGCCAGCTTACGAACTCCAGATTCTCAGTGGCGCGGCGGTTACTGCTCGCATGCCATTGCCGGCAGCGACCGTCACTATCGGGCGCGCGCCCGATAGCACGATTCTGCTGAGCGATCCAAAGGTTTCGCGCTACCATCTGCGCCTGACGTGGGATGGCACAGGGTTCTCCGCCGAAGACCTGGGCAGTCGGGGTGGAACATTGCTCAATGGCGCGCCGTTGCGTGGAGTCGCGCGGCTGGGTCCTGGCGATATGCTGGCGCTGGGCGATGTGGTGCTCCGTCTGGCTCTCGCGGCGCAGGCGGATCCGGGGGTGGCGCCTGGCCCCGTGCAGCCGGCTGCACCGGTCGCCGGTGGATACGTTGCGCCGCTGCCGGCCCCCCCGACGGCCCCGCCGTCTCCGTTGCCATATGTGCCTTCCGGCCAGGGTGCGTCACCTCCGCCGCCACAGGCGTTGTATGCGCAGCAGGCGCCCTTCCAGGCCGTGCCTGCTCAAGGAATGCCCGCGGCGCCGGTTACCGCCGTGGGCACGCCTGTGCGTGGTCGCAACCGGGCCGGCATGCTTGTGCTCGGTGGTGGCGGCCTCCTGCTGATCATGGCCACGTGCGCTGCACTGCTATTCTTCTACGTTCCATGGCGCGGCGTGGTCGGTGGGGTGCTTCCTCCCGGCACGACGGCTGAAAGCAGCCAGCCGCCCGTGCAGCAGGGCACAACACCGGCGCCGGAGCCGACGACACCGGCGGAACCGGTCACGTTGACGGTGATCGAACAGGCGAGTATCGTCGTTTCGCCTGATGGGCAGCCGCATGCCGATGGCAATGGTGTGAGCCTGGCGGCATCACCTGACCTGTTCGAGGAGCCGGCCGGCATCGAGCTTGTCGCCGGTGATGCGAACGGGCCGCTGGCCGAGGAGCTTGCCCGCTACTTTACCATTGAGACGCCCTTCTACTCGGTCATAGCCGAGCAGGATGGGCGAGGCCGCGCCGAGATGACCTTCCCCGCCGCCAGCCCCGACTCGCGGATCGGCGTCGTGGTTGACGGTGAGTATATCGCACTGCTCGACACCCCACCGGTTGATGGCAAACTGCGTGTGAGTGCATTTGTTGCGCCCAGGCAACTGCCCGATCCACCGCCCTTCGGTGTGGCGCGTGCGGGGTCGCTGCACTATGTCGTGCTCGGAGCGAAACGCGGCAGTGCCATGATCCCGGGCGGTACAGACCCATTCGGTTCACTGTTCTCCGCCAGCACGGCCCACGCCGCCGATACCTACCGTGAGTGTATGCAATACACGACCACAACCAGGTGCCGTACAAATGGTACAGTGTATGTCATGTGGCGCCTGGCGGTTCCCTTGAAAGCCGCGGATGCCGATGCGATCATCGCGCAGGTGGCGTCGTTGATGGCCGCGTATGCCAACAAAGGGTTCACTGCCGCGAAGCTCAGTGCGTCAAATACGGTGAGCGTGATTGTCGATCCGTCAATTACCACGCCTGTGTACAGCTCCAAGAATGGCATGGTCTATCTGCCGGTTGACAGTGCAAGCAAAATCACGGCTGATGAAGGGCGGCGCGCACTGGCGCACGAACTGTTCCACTGGATTCAGGACGAAGAGTATGTGATGACGCTGGCCGCAGTTTCCGGGGCGAAAACGTGGTGGCTGGAAGTTGCGGCTGAGAATGGCGTCTTTCTGATCGATGATGGTGCGCTTGAGTACAACCTGAAGCACTATGGTCAGGTGACCGTGGATGGCGTGGCATTCCTGGGGCTGCAGGCTGCGCCGTATACGTGGGCATCATCAGAGGAGGCGCGCTACGTGCAGGCGCAGTTGCTCAAGGTCAACATGTGCGATGGCGACGCCTGCGCGATCAGTATGAAAGGCTTCGTAGAGGCGATCAATGGCGGAACGTACCCGCTTGCTTCAGGCGAGGCGCAGGCCAGGTTGCACGCGAACCTCGACGACTACGCGCGGTACCTGCTGGGAGTCGCGCCGGAACGGGCAAACAGCGCCATTACGCTTGGCAGCGTGGTGCGCGACGGCGACGCGTTCGGCGATACGATCCAGGTCTATCGTACCGAGAAAAGCGAGTTCGAGTTGAAGACGAGCTCGTATCCGCCGCAGATCGTGAAGGAGACACCGCAGGATCGGCCGCCTGGCCTGGTGATTGCGGCCAGGATCGACACAGATGGTGTGTATCCGTTGCGCATCAGCAGTGCCGACGATCGCCGCTTGCCGAGCCGGCCGGTAATGCTGACGGTTGAGCCTGGAGTGGAACTCTATTACCGGCTTGGCGACGATCCGCCAGTGCACCATCCTGGCGATAAGCAACTGGTTCTCGGCCCGATCCACAAAACCATGGGATACCAGGTGTTGCGGCTGGTAGCCATCGGGCGGCAACCAGGCGTCTTCAAGGCAACCGTGCAGGTGGTTGATCTCCAGGGTGACTGGTTACTGATTCCAGGGAAGGTGACCGGCAATTCAGTTGTCTGCAGTGGTGAGGGTGCGACAAGCGACCCGGAAGAGCTGAAAAACTTCGCCACGTTCATCTCAATGACACTCGCACCCAAAGGCTCATACGTCACGAGTGGGATGAATGAATTGACCTTCACGTTCGATCCTGGCGCCACGTTAAGTGATGACCCGGACGACCGCACCGAGATGTCTGCAAGTGGCCTGATCGGCCCGGATAATATTCAGGGTATGCAGCGACTCTACGCTCCGCCGGCGGCGAGTAGCAATCCAGGCCCGCTGGCGCTGGCGCTGATGCCGCTGGGGATTGTGGCCTGGCGATCGCGGCGGCGGGTCGCGCGCCTGGCGGCGATTCTCCTTGCCGGTCTGTTACTGGCCGGATGCGTCGGGATTGAAATCACGGGCAGCTTTGATACACGGTATGTCCTTGGCAAGCTGGAATACGTTGGCAAAGGCGACGCGATAGGCGAGCCGATCTGGCGCATCAGCCAGGGAAACGCCACCACTGACGTGGATATGACAATTACCGTGACGACTGCGACGCTTGATGAGTCCGCACCGGAGGAGCCAAAGGTGACGACGTGCCGAGGGCGGACCGAACATGAGATGGTCGTTGAGATCTACAAGGAGGGCGTGGTTCAGCCTCCAGCCCAAGATGAATAGTTGAAGCCGGTGGTCTGGAGTATTCGTGGCTGGTTCGTTGCAGCGGCCTGGCTGTCGCAGCGAACCAGCCGTCATTTTGCCGGCCCTGCTTGCTTCCGGGCTACGGGAATATGCTAGAATCAGCCGGTTCATCCAGCAGAGGGGGCATCCGCCGTGTCGAGCTCAACGACCTGCATCCACTGCGGTGCGCAACTCAATCGCCCTGGCGCGAAGTTTTGCACCCGTTGCGGTAAATCTCAGGATGGCGCCATAGTGCAGCCTGCGGCGCCCGTGGCCGCCGCTCCGGCGCCGATCAGCGCGCCACCGACGGTGGCTACCGGCGGCGAGGGCGTCGGCGGGCCACCAGGTGTGGCACTCATCATTCAGGATATCGGGCGAACCTTCGAGGCCGCGCTTGGTGACCGGGTGGTGACCCTGGGGCGCGCGCCTGACAATGATATCGTTCTCGCCTCACGCTTCGTCTCCGGTCGCCACGCGCGGATCGAGCCGCACGGATCGGCGCACCAGATCGTGGACGTCGGTAGTACCAATGGCCTGCTGTATGAAGGTCGGCGCCTCAATACCAATGCGCCGCATCTGCTCGCCGATGGCGATGTGTTGCGCATCGGCGACCCGGCGACCGGCAATTTCGTAACGCTGGCGTACTGTAATCCCCTGGCGCAGAAGGTTCAGCAGGCCGCAACCGTCGCGCGCAGCTACCGGCTCGACCCGACCGATCCGCAGATTACGATCGGCCGTGAAGGGTGCGAGATCACGCTTGATAACCCGCAGGTTTCACGCCACCACGCGGTGATCGATCGCGTGGATGGGCGCCACGTATTGCGTGATGTCGGCAGCACGAACGGAACCTTCGTCAATGGCGGGCGGATCACGCAACATACTCTTGTGCGCGGCGACATCATTCAGATCGGGGCATTCAAACTGGTCTACACCGGCGAGAGTCTCGACCAGTACGACCAGCGCGGCGCGCTGCGCATTGATGCGCGCAACCTGTGGCGCGAGGTTGCGCGCGGCGGCAAAACGCGCATGATCCTGAAGGATGTCTCGCTCTCAATCGCGCCACGCGAGTTCGTTGCGCTCGTCGGGGGTAGTGGCACCGGCAAAAGCACGCTGCTCAACGCGCTCTCGGGCTTTGCGCAGGCGACGCATGGCAGTGTGCTGGTCAACGGCGATGATTACTACCGGAACTTCGACGCATACCGTTCGGTGCTCGGTTATGTGCCGCAAGACGACATCCTGCATCGCGGATTGCCGGTTGAACGCGCGCTGGGGTATGCTGCCGAGTTACGCCTGCCGGCTGACACCGCGCCTGCCGAAATCACACAGCGCATCAGCCGGGTGCTCGACGATGTCGAGATGGCGCCGCACCGCGATAAACCCATCGAGAATCTCTCGGGCGGGCAGCGCAAACGGGTCAGCATTGGCGCCGAGTTGCTGGCTGATCCATCGCTCTTCTTTCTCGACGAACCGACGTCCGGTCTTGATCCAGGCCTCGAAAAAAAGATGATGTATACCTTGCGCCGTCTGGCCGACAGCGGGCGCACGGTGGTGCTGGTCACCCATGCGACGGCCAATATCAACGTCTGTGATCACGTGGCGTTCATGTCTGATGGGCGCATGGTCTTCTTCGGGCCACCGGCTGAGGCGTTGAACTTCTTCGGCGTGGCGAGCGGCGATTTTGCCGATATTTACACGCGAATCGACGGCATGGCGGATCAGCATGACCCGGAACGGTGGGCGATCGTGCAGCGCGATCTTCAGGGTGAATATGCTGCATGGCAGCAGCATACGCAGGCATCTGCCACCGGCGGAGCCGCCAGACCGGCAATACCAGCGCTTGCCGAACTCTGGGAAATGAAGTTCCGCGCATCGCCGCAGTTTGCCACCCATGTCGCCGGGCGTCTGGCGCAGGCGCCGGCCGGCCCGGTAGCCGGGAGTAGTGAGGTGACCGGCGGGGCAAAACGGCCGCGTGTGTCATCACTCCGCCAGTTCGGTATTCTGGTGCGGCGTTATTTTGATCTCACCTTGCAGGATCGACGCAACCTGATGATCCTGTTGCTGCAGGCGCCGATCATTGGCGTCTTGCTCATGCTGGTGGCCAAACCTGATGCGATTGTGGGTGAGCATGCGTTCGCCAACGAGGCGAAGAAGGTGCTCTTTATGCTGGCGACCGTGGGCGTCTGGTTTGGCATTATTAATGCTGCGCGCGAGATTACCAAGGAGGCGCCGATCTACCGTCGTGAGCGACTGGCGAACCTGCGTATCGGCCCATATGTGTTGTCGAAGGTGCTGGTGCTGCTGGCGCTGGTTGTCCTTCAGAGCGCTGCGCTGCTGGTACTCGTGGGTCTGCGGGTGCAGTTCCCGGCACAGGGAGTGATGCTGCCGATTCAGCTCGAGCTGTTTGTCACTGCGTTGCTGACGTCGCTGGCGGGCCTGGCGATGGGCCTGGCGATCTCAGCGTTTGCTTCAACACCCGACCGATCCATTTCGCTGGTGCCGCTGGCGCTCATCCCGCAGATCCTGTTCGCCGGTGTGATATTCAGCCTCGGCGATGGTATCACGGCGCAGCGCGTCCTCTCCTGGCTGACGATCAGTCGCTGGGCGATGGATGCGTATGGTACGTCGGTCAATCTGAACGATTTGCCGTTGCAACCCGGCATGCTGCGCCTGCCGAACCCGCCTGAGGAATATACCTTTACACCGGCGCATCTCATGTCGCGCTGGGGCATTCTACTCGGATATATGACGATCTGCATTCTGCTGACCGCCTGGCAACTCTATCGCCGCGATCGCCAGCGCTAGCGCGACCAGCAGTGACAAGCTGTGGTACCATTGACGGCACTGTGTTCGTCTACGTATGCTGGAGGAGAAACCTGATGCGTCTGGTGACCTACCGCGATGGCGAGGGGGTTCATCCGGGAGTGCTGCGCGGCGACGAGGTCGTCTCGCTCGCGGGAATTGCGCCCGATCTGCTGAGCCTGATAGATGCTGGCCCGCCGGGGCTGGACGCTGCGCGCACCGTGCTGGAGCGTGACGCCGGCGTGCCGTTGAGCGCGGTGACGCTGCTTGCGCCGATCCCGCGACCCCGCCAGAATGTGATCTGCCTGGGTATGAACTATGTCGCCCACGCGATCGAGTCGGATCGTGCGCGTGGCCGCGAACCCAGACTGCCAAAGTTCCCCGTCTTCTTTACCAAAGCGGCGCATACGGTCTGCGGGCCGGAAGACGATGTTCCACTCGATCCGAAGGTGACGAGCGAACTGGATTATGAAGTGGAGCTGGCATTTGTCATCGGGCGCGCGGGCATGAATATTGCACGCGCCGAAGCGTTTCAGTATGTGTTCGGTTATACGATCGTCAACGACATCTCGGCGCGCGATCTGCAAAGCCGCCACCTGCAGTTCTTCAAGGGCAAGAGCCTGCAGCGTGCCTGCCCGATGGGGCCGTGCATTGTGACGGCCGACGAGATTCCCGATCCGGCACAACTCGGCATCCGCCTGCGGCTGAATGGTGAGACACGCCAGGACTCGCACGTGGGTGACCTGATCTTCGACATTCCGGCGATTATTGAGTTCTTTTCGCTGGGAACGCCCCTGGAGCCCGGTATGGTGTTCGCCACTGGAACACCGGCCGGTGTTGGTCTGGGCCGCACGCCACCTGAGTATATGCGCCCTGGCGATGTGATGGAAGCGGAGATCGATTCGATTGGCGTCCTGCGCAACCGGGTTGTTGCGGCGACATAGTGCCTACCTGTACTGCCTCGCGAGGTTAGCGTACCTTGATGGCATGCCGGCATCGCTATGCCAGGGGAGCCGGCATTGCGCGCATTCCCGGGAAGCTGGAATGGTGCCATTATGGATGTGGTTATTGTCGCGAACGCTCCGGGGTTGCGCCTGGCACCGTACCACGAGTTGCTGATCGGCGCGGACATGGTGATTGCTGCCGATGGCGGCGCCGCAGCATTGCTGCATGCAGGGCTCCAGCCAGCGCAGGTGCTCGGCGATCTTGACTCGCTCGACCAGGCGCAACTTGATGCGCTCAATAATCTCGGAGTCGTGGTACACCGTTTTCCACGTGCCAAGGATGAGACCGACCTGGAACTGGCGTTGTTGCATGCCGCAACTGCCGGCGCTGATCGAATCGATGTGCTTGGCGCGCTGGGTGGGCGCTGGGATCATACGCTCGCCAATGTTGCCATGCTGGCGATGCCTGAACTGCGTGGCCGGCATGTCTGCCTGCGCGATGAACGCCAGCGATTGTTCCTGGTACGCGACCAGGCAGTGCTCGACGGCCGGCACGGCGATACGCTCTCGCTCCTGCCGCTGACGCCCGAGGTGCGCGGCATCACGACTCGTGGATTGCTCTATGCCCTCGAGGACGCCACGTTATATTTCGAGCGGGCGCGTGGCGTCAGCAACGTGTTGCTCGACCCGCCCGGGGCAGTGACACTGCGCGATGGGTTGTTGCTGGTGGTGCACCACGATGACGGTGGCGCGTTGCAATGGAACATTCGGTAACTGGTGTACAATAGAGGCATGAACGATCATCGCCAACAACGAAAGATCAACTGGAGTTCGCTGATCGGCTGGCTTATCTTCTTGCTGGTGATTGCCGGCGGCCCGTTGCTCAACGCGTTGCAAAATGCGTTCGGCGGCGCGGTGCGCATTCCGGCGGGTGCCTTGCCGCTCATCGTCCTGGGCCTCGTCGTGTTAAGCGCACTGGTGTCGGTGCTGCGCGGGCTTGGCAGCAGAGATGGCAGGAGCCGGCCGTCAGGAGCGGCACGATCGCCGTTCCAACCGGCGCCGCTGCCGCAATCACCTACGATGCAGACGTATCGTGCGCCTGCGTCCGGCGAGGACCTGTCGCGCCAGGCGCCGCGCTTTGAACCCATCATCAGCCCGCTCGGGTTGGCGTTCGGCGTGATTGGTCTGTTGATGCTGATCGCAATGGCGCTCTACGTCTTCAGCGGGCCTGCCCCCGTACCCTGATGTACAGGCTTGCATGAGCGACTACGACACCGTTGCCCGTTACTACGACGCCGATCATAGCGACTTTGCCGATGATCTGCCGTTCTATCGCGAACTGGCGCGGCGAACAGGCGGGCGTGTACTCGAGGCGATGTGCGGGAGCGGGCGTTTGCTTGTTCCGCTGGCTGAAGCAGGGATGCGCCTGACTGGCATTGACTCCTCGCCGATGATGCTCGAGCGGGCACGGTCACGCATCACGGCAGCCGGCCTTGGCGCGCGGATCACGCTGCACTATGGCGACGTCCGGCGCGAGATGCCCCCTGGACGGCATCGCCTTGCGATTGTGGCGCTGAACAGCTTCATGCACCTGACCTCGGTTGCGGATCAACTGGCTGCGCTTGAGCGCATCCATCGCGCGCTGGAACCGGGTGGCCTGCTGGCGATTGATGTGTTCAACCCCCACGCGCGCTCCCTTGCCGACTCTCATGGCGAACTGGCGCTTGATCGTACGTTCCGTCTCGAAGATGGCACGCGGGTTCAGAAGTTTGTGGTTCAGCGCGCCAACCTTGCCGAGCAGCTCAACCACGTCACCTTCATCTATGACGAAATTGACGGCGCAGACCAGGTTCACCGCACCACACAGTGTATGACACTGCGCTGGTTCTATCGTTATGAGATCGAGCATTTGATGGAACGAGCCGGATTTGCGGTTGAGGCGATCTATGGCTCGTATGATCTTGACCCCTTTCGCGGCGACAGCGATATTATGCTGACGGTGGCACAGCGCCGGTTACGGCGCTGGCATAGAGTGCGGTAATGATCTCCTCGCGCCGAACCTTGACGGTGGCTACGGAGGCGCGCCCCTTCAGTTCCACCATCCCTTCAGCAAGAAGCCGATCACCAATGACCAGTCGTAACGGTAGACCGATCAAGTCGGCGTCATTGAACTTGACCCCGGCGGTCTCGTCGCGATCATCGTACAGCACGGAGATACCGGCGGCGCGTAGTTCCTCGTAGAGCGCGTCGGCGGCGATGCGCGTGGCGTCCTGCTTGCCGAGCCGCACCAGGTACACCTGCAGCGGCGCGACTGCCGCCGGCCAGACGATCCCGGCAGCATCGCAGTGTTGTTCAACGATTACCTGCAGCAGGCGTTCGATACCAATGCCATACGATCCCATGACAATCGGGCGCATGCTTCCGCTCTGGTCGAGATAGGTTGCGCCGATGGCCTCAGCATAGCGTGTACCGAGCTTGAAGATATGCCCGATCTCGATGCCTGCCGCGTGCCGGAGTGGCGCGCCACAGCGGGCACACGGCTCTCCCGGCTGCGCCAGGCCAATGTCGGCGACGACCGTCGCCTGCCAGTCGCGGCCGTAAACAACATTGCGCAGATGGTAACCTGCCCGGTTTGCACCTGCGATGAGTGGCATGCCCGTGGTTACCGACGGATCGGCGACGACGTAGACACCGCCGGAGTCATACGGGCGTAACCCTACCGGCGAGGCATAACCGGGAACGGCGCTGGCAGCGACGATCTGTTCGGCGGTGGCGGGTACCGTGGTCGAGACGCCGGCCACGGCACGCAGTTTGTGCTCATTGACGTCGCGATCACCGCGGATGACGGCGAAGACCAGGCCGCGCTCGGGCGTATCAAAGAACACCGCCTTGGCCGTCGCCGTCTGCGGCACGCCAAAGAAACGCGCCAGGTCGGCGATCGTTGCGCAGCCTGGAGTAGCCACCTCTTCCGGATGGTCCGGTTCTTCGGCGGGAACGGCACCGGCAGCCTGGTTCGCTGTGGCGGCACATGCTACTTCCAGGTTGGCAGCGTAGCCGCAGGCATCACAGATGGCGAGGGTGTCTTCGCCGGCCTGCGAGATTGCCATGTACTCGCGCGCCTCGCGCCCGCCCATCTCGCCGCCACTCGCTTCGACCGCGACAGAGCGGACGCCGCAGCGCGTAAAGATGCGCTCGAAAGCTGTGCCGACACGCGCATACGCTTCATCAAGCCCGGCGCTATCACCGTCCAGTGAATAGGCATCCAGCATCGTGAACTCACGCAGACGCATCAGGCCACCGCGTGGCCGGAGTTCATCGCGATACTTGGTATGCACCTGGTAGACCAGCGCCGGCAACTGGCGATAGGATGCGATCTCGCCGGCGGCCAGGCCTGCAATCGCCTCCTCATGCGTTGGTGCAACGATCAGGGCGCGGCCGGCGCGGTCGGTCAGGCGCAGCATTTGCGGGCCGTATGAGGCATAGCGGCCGGATTGCTCCCAGGGGGCGGCGGCCTGCACGACGGGTGTGCGGAGTTCCTGAGCGCCGAGACGCTCCATTTCTTCGTGGATGATGGCCTCGATACGTCGCATGGCGCGCATGCCAAGCGGCAGCAGCGCAAAGCTCCCGGCGTGCATCGCGCGTGCCAGGCCGGCGCGCAGCACGAGACGGTGCGCAATGGATTCGGCATCGGCCGGTGCCTCGCGCAGGGTGCGGCCAAACAGGGTCGAAAGTCGCATGGTTTTGATGTCCTTCCCCGGCAATCGATTGCCAACAAAAAACGCCCCTGAGCATATGCTCAGGGACGGATCACTGAATCCGCGGTACCACCCCGGTTGGCGCACGATGCGCCCCACTCTCCCGCCGCAGCTCACCTGGTGAGCAACGACGCGCCCGGGTAACGGTGGGCCACCGGCCAGTCTTAGGCGCCGCAGCGACGGCGATTGCGACGGCGATTGGCATCACACGCAGTCGTGCGGTGGTGACGCCCGGCGCAGGGGGTTCAGCGCATGTCTTCCGGTCGAGCTCCCACCATCCTCGACTCGCTGATGTCCAACACGGTGCCTACTCGTCTGCGCACATCATTCAACTATTGTGAGTGGCAGCATACCACGGCGCAATGTGCCGGTCAATACGACGCAAGGTGGAGGTGTCAGGCGGATCGGACGACGGCATGCTCGTAGGCCGGCTGGGAGAAGGGCGTTGAAGTGACACTCAGGACGATCTGGGTGATCATCGACTCAAGCAGTTCGAGCCAGGTATGGTCCTCACTCGAAAGTTGTGCATGGGTTCGCGCCGCTTCGAAATACAGGTGCACCTGCTGTAACAGGTGGTTGCGCTCGACGCCGAAGCGCTGCACAATGCCCCAGAGCCAGCGATATTCGCGTTCGACCACAACCAGCGCGCGGAACCGCAAAGCAGCGAGGAGCATAACATGAAAGCGGCGTGGCGTTTGCTGGAACATCATCAGTTGCGAGAGTTCGGGATCCTCTTCAGAGAGCGCAGGGCACAGAGCAGGAAACGCTGCGGCCAGACTGCGCGTTACCTGATCGCAGATCGTGTCGCGCCGGGCATCGAGTGCCTGGGCGAGCACTGGACCACGTGTGCCAAGCCAGGTTTCGAATGATTGCATCGCGCCACTCCTCCGGAGGTGCACAGATACACCCATACCCGATCGCTCCGGTTCACGGGCTGAGTATAGCACGCAGCGCCGCTGCTGAGGAGTTGACAAGTCGGTGACAGAAGCTGTGGATTTGCTCGAACTGTGTTAGACTTTGATGAGACGATACCGATGATACACAGAAGCGAGTGACGATCGTGATGGGTGAACGACCAGTGCATACGAACCGGCTCATTCATGAGACCAGCCCTTACCTGTTGCAACACGCGCACAACCCGGTTGACTGGTATCCCTGGGGTGAAGAAGCGCTGGCGCGCGCGAAACATGAAGACAAGCCGGTGCTGTTGAGCGTCGGGTATGCAGCATGCCACTGGTGCCATGTCATGGAGGCGGAGTCGTTTGAAGATGAAGCCACCGCCGCCCTGATGAATCAGTACTTCATCAACATCAAGGTCGATCGCGAGGAGCGTCCGGATATTGACTCCATCTACATGACCGCCGTGCAGGCCATGACAGGCGGCGGCGGCTGGCCGATGACGGTGTTTCTCACCCCTGATGGAACGCCACTGTTCGCAGGGACCTACTTCCCGCCCGAAGATCGCTGGCAGATGCCATCATTTCGCAAGGTGCTGCGGTATGTGGCGGACGCCTATGCCAGCCGGCGCGATGAGTTGCTGGCGCACGGGCATGAGCTGGTTGCGCGCATGCGAGCGGCAGCCGGCGCGCAGATGCCAGGCGGCAGGCTGGCGATCACGGTGCTCGATGAGGCGTTTAAGGCGCTGCACCACGCGTTTGACCCGGCCTTTGCCGGGTTCGGCCAGGCGCCGAAATTTCCCCAGCCGATGACGCTTGAGTTTCTGTTGCGCTACGCTATGCGCACCGGCCAGGGCATGGATATGCTTGCAGCGACGTTGCGTGCCATGGCTGAGGGCGGCATCTATGATCAGCTTGGCGGCGGCTTTCATCGGTACAGTGTGGATGCGCAATGGCTCGTGCCGCATTTCGAAAAGATGCTGTACGATAATGTCTTGCTGGCGCGGGTCTACCTCGAGACGTTTCAGGCGACCGGTGAGCCGTTCTACCGGCGCATTGCTGAAGAAACGCTCGATTACCTGGTGCGTGAGATGTGCCATCCCGAGGGTGGCTTCTTCAGCACCCAGGATGCCGACTCACTGCCCACGCCGGAATCGCCCCAGAAGCATGAGGGTGCGTTCTTCGTCTGGACGCCTGCCGAGTTGCGAGATGCTCTCGGTAGCGACGCAATGGTCTTCGCCGCGCTCTATGATGTAACTGATGCGGGCAACTTTGAGGGCAAGAACATCCTCCACGTGCAGCGTAGTCCGGCAGCCGTGGCGCGTGTGACCGGTTTGCCGATCGACCGTGTGGAGGCGATTGCGGCGCGTGGCCGGCGCATCCTGTTCGAGGCGCGCTCCCGGCGACCGGCGCCAGCGCTGGACGATAAAGTGCTCACAGCCTGGAACGGCATGGCACTGCGCGCATTCGCGCTTGCCGCGGTGGTCCTCGATCGTGATGATTACCGCGCGACGGCAGTACGCTGCGCCGAGTTTGTACTGCGTGAGTTGCGCCGTGCCGATGGCGAGCTGTTGCGGACCTGGAAGGATGGGCGCGCCGGCGCCACCCTTGCGTTTCTTGAGGATTATGCCCTGCTGGCTGATGGACTGCTGGCGTTGTACGAAGCGACCTTTGAACCACGCTGGCTGCTGGAAGCGCGCGCCCTGGCCGATACATTGCTGGAGCGATTCTGGGACGATGAAATCCGCGGATTCTATGATACCAGCGCCGCGCATGAGACACTCGTGGTACGACCGCGCGATACGGGCGACAACGCGACACCATGCGGTAGTTCGGCCGCAGCCGACGTCTTGCTGCGCCTGGCGTTGATCTTCGACGAGGCGCGCTATCGTGAACGCGCACTGGCGGTGCTCGAGGCGATGGCGCCATTCATGCAGCGCTATCCTACAGGATTCGGGCGCTACCTGGCAGCGGCCGAGTTTGCCCTTGGCCAGCCGCATGAAATCGCACTTGTCGGCGATCCAGGCGATGAGCAATTGCGCGCGCTGGCGGCGACGGCGCTTCAGCCATTCATCCCGAACAGAGTCGTGGTGCTGGGGCGCCCGGGAGATGCAACGCCCGCCGTGCCATCGCCCCTGCTGTCTGGTCGCGGGCAGATTGATGGGAAGGCAACCGCCTATGTGTGCCGGAACTATACCTGCCGCATGCCGGTGACCGACCCGGCGGCACTGGCGATGCAGCTGAAGTCATTGTGATGCGTCGTTGCTATTGCTCCTGGCGCGATCAGAATGTGATGGTCAGGCCGCCGTCCACCACCAGTGTATGGCCCGTGATATACGTTGTGCGTGGTGAGGCCAGGAAGAGTACCGCTTCGGCGATCTCTTCCGGCATCGCTGGCCGCGCCAGCGGGATGCGCCGCCGCCGCACGTAGAACTCCTGAAACTCGGGTGTTTCGTGCTCGTTGACACCGTTTACCACCGCCATTGGCGTTTCCACGAAACCGGGAGCGACGCTGTTGACCAGGATGCCATGGGGTGCAAGTTCGACCGCCATACAGCGCGTCAACTGGTCAATCGCACCTTTCGCCGAATTGTAGTGGCTGGACTGTGCCATGCCGAGGAAGGCATTGACCGACGAAATATTGACGATCCTCCCGCCATCTCCCTGGCGTACCATCTGGCGCACAGCGGCCTGGCTGCAGCGAAATGTTCCCAGGTACATTACATCAACGGCGCGCATCCATTCGTCGAATGCGATGTCCAGTAGATCGGCGGGGTAGAAGATACCGGCGTTATTCACCAGGATGTCGAGTCGACCGAAGTGTGCGACGGATGCATCAACCATCGCTACTGCGTCGCGGGTGACGTCGGCATGCACAAACAGTGCCTGCCCGCCGGTATCATTCAGCATCCCGACCACGATCGGCCCATGGGTAGCATCGCGGTCGGCGATCACGACCGTGGCTCCTTCGCGCGTCAGCGCATGCGCCGTTGCACGCCCGATGCCGCTTGCGGCGCCGGTCACCAGGGCGACCTTTCCTGCCAGCAGCGTCATTGTACCTCTCCATCACGACTGATGCGCGTTACTGCGTTGATGCCGCGGTAGAGTACAGCAGTGACTTCGGTGTCGAGTTCGCCGCCTGCTCCGAGCCGTCCGGCATGGCCGTGCGCGATCGCCTCTTCGAGCCGGTACGGGTAGCCTGTGCAGGGTTCAAGGATCGTTGTGTACAGGCCACGCCAGCCGCCGTATGCACCGAAGACCCACACCGAACTGAACACCGACCGGTCGAATGCCAGGCCGAAACCGGTAGCGCTGGCCGTATCCGTCAGTGCGCACCAGCCCTCGTCAAGCTCGATCGCGTAGAAGAAATCGCATGTCGCGGCAGATTGGGGCGGCACACAGCGCATGTCAATCGCCTCACCCGCCAGAGACGGCGCCAGCGGCCAGGTGAAGCGTTCGACATCGGCGCCGAGCCTGGCGCGGAATCCCTCGTCAACCAGCACCATACGCGCCGGGAGATCAATGCGGCAGGTGGGTGAGATCGTGAGCGCGGGGTGCAGTTTCAGCAGGTAATCGAGCGGCGCCGCGCCCACGTTGCGGATGCGGTAGCGAATATGGAGCGACGGCTCATCTGCGCGCAGCGTAATCCATTTCTCGATATGCGTTGGTGTGACGACGCCGCTCCGGCTCAGCCGCACGACAACTTCGTTGCCATTCCCATCGGCCTGCCACTCGAACGGCATCGACCAGAGCTCGCCATGATCAGGATAGGCATCGCCATTGATCAGTGCTGGCGCATCATTCGGGAAGAGTTCGTCCCATCCGCCGCAGAACCAGTCGTCGTAGGCGGCGCCATAGGCCACCGGCCGCGGCGGAACACGCGGGTTGTGCCAGAGGATCTCGCGATCGGCTGCCTTGTCGATCAGTGACCAGATCTTTGCGCCGTGTTCGGGCAGTATCACGGCACGCAGATGCCGGTTTTCGAGAACCAGCGCGCGGAATCCGCGATAGGTCCAGTGAAGATCGTAATGAATCGCCATGCTCTGCTCCTGTTGCCCTCCCTGACGCATCCTGAGGAGCCGTGCAGCGGCGTAGCGAAGGGTACATGCCGTTGCTCCTGACGGTTGTATGTCTCAATGCAACCGGGTATAACGCCCGCACAGCGGCATGCGCCCGCCGGCGGAGCGACAAGCTCTGCCGTCTGTGGCAGCCCTTCCGCCGCCGGCTCGTGATTCCGGGGCATGTTCCGGACCTCATAGTGCACTGTCGCTGGAAACGTTTACCGCGACTGTGCATGGTTGCCCATTACACTTGCTCGATCCACACAATCTCCGAGCCGGATTCGTCCAGCGCCACTGAAAACCCCTCACTCTCCAGTTGCGCGCCACTGTACTGCACGGTTGTGCCGGCATCAACGAAGCGCACCGTATAGGTCGCATCCGCCAGCAACCCGCGCGGCCTGAAGGTGCGCTCGGCGCTATCACCTATGGCGCGGTAGATCATGACCACGCTGCGCGACCGGTCTGGCGCGACGGCCTGGATGGCGTCCCATCCCCAGCCGATCCCATCCACGTTGTGCAGCGGTGGTTTCAGGTGGATGACTTTCGCGTTGCGCACAAGTCGGCGCAGTTCTTTGTACTGCGCGATCGCCTGCCTTGTTTCCGCCACCTGCATTGTGTCCCATTCAGTGATTCGCTGCATCAAAATAAGCGGCCCGCCGAAGATGGCACTGCGCAGCGTATAACGGGTCGGGTCGTCCTGCATGTAGCGCACACTGTAGCGTGGCGAGAAGGGGTATGATGCGCCGTAGATTCCCTGGCGTGTCGCGTAGGTGGCAATATTGTCAACCGTAATGGTCGTATGGTAGAGCCGCGCCATCTTATACGTCAGCATACATCCGCCGTCCTCGCAGTTTTCCACCACCAGGTGCGGCCGGGCGCGGCGGACCGAGTCGATCACAAGATCGAGCCCATATTGCGAGTTTGCATAATTGCTGTCACCGGGCGCGTGCGTATGGTCGGTACGCTCGCAGTGCTTGACCATGTCCTCGCCATCTTGAATAATGTAGTCAATGCCTTCTTCATCCACCAGGCGCACCAGTTGCTCAATCAGCCAGGTACGGCACGGCGCATGGCCGAGACAGATCGGTCCTGCGCCATAGTAATCGTCGCCGGTATGGATGAGCCACTCGGGATGTTGCCTGGCGATCGGCGCGTCAGGGTTGCACTGCGCCAGGGCGATATGGACGCCAAAACGCATACCGTGCGATCGGGCGCGTTCGGCGAGCGGGCGTAGCCCGCGCGGGAACTTCGCCGGGTCGGGGCGCCAGTCGCCGATCATGCGCGCCCAGCCGAGATCCATCACGGCCAGTTCGATACCGAGCTCGGCGCAGCGATCGATTGCTGCCAGTTGTTGCGCTTCGTCAATTGCCTGCCCATACCCCCACGAATTGTATTGCGCCCATGGGTAGCGCTCGTCCGGCGCCGGCGGGTAGACATGCGTTTCGGCGAAGCGTTGCGTCACATACCCGGCCTCATCCCAGTCTCCTTCGAATCGCCCGATGAAATGCGCCGGGATCTCGAACACTGCACCGGGCGCCAGAAGGTGCGCCAGGTCGTCAATCTGGCTGACAACATGGGCCTGGCCGGGCGTGGCCCAGGCGCGCACCCGGCTCTTGCCGTTGAACTCGATGCCACACACAATGCCGCGTGCGCTTTTCGGCGGATCCGCCCCCCAGTCCGGCGGGGCAGCGCGCAGCGCGAACCAGGCGCAACTGGTCGGCCCCCAGTAGTGCGACGGGTACGCGCCCATGCGGATCTCGTGCGGCGCGCGGCCCGGTGTGAGCCATACCTCGTGCTGGCTGAAGAAGTCGCGCCGGTAGGCCCAGCTGAATTGCTCGACATGGAAGAGATAGAGCGGCGGTGCGGGAACCGGCGCCAGCGCCAGAATCGCGCAATCGCCAACCAGCACCGTAGCTGCGCCGGTGTTCTCCAGCGTTCCCCAGGCGCGTACAAACGGGTGATCGCCGAACACCTGGATATGTTGCGTCAGGCGCAATGTGCCGGTTGAATCGTCAACCACGATTGTCAGCATCCTGCCGCCGCCAGCCATCGCCGACTCGAGCGCCTTGTGAGGCCTGTGCCAGGAAGGCGACTGGCCGTTCACTGTCAGTGTTGCCAGGCTTGACGGCGCGATATCCAGGCCGGCCTGCGTCCCGCCGATCGCCCACGCGAGACAACCATCGGCCAGCGATATTGTGACGGTCGTGCCCCCCGCCATGATCGACCATGCACCCGGCTGTGCGCCCGGCGCCGGTGTCGTGTGTTGCATGTCTGTCCTTCTATCGCGCTACTGATTGCCCCTGGCGAGCAACGTGTTGGCTTCCTCGTCAATCTTCTTCGCCGCCTCTTCCGGCGTCAGTTCATCGGTGAACATCAGATCAAACGTGGGCAACAGAACTTCGGAGAAGATCTGCTGATTATTGCGGGCATAGAAGTCACCAAGGCGCGCATCCTGAATCGTGTCGAGCACCTTGCGCAGCCCTGCCGGCTGCCCGACATACATCTCGTCGGATTCGCGCGCCGAACGGGCAATCGGTATCCAGTCGTGCTTTGATGCCATCGTTGGCTGATAGGTCGAAGCGGACCAGCGGGTGAAGGCGAATGACGCATCAATCACCTTCGAGTCTTTCGGAATGACCGCGCCGCCGAACCAGTAGGCCGACGCACGCGTATCCTGCCACCTGGGCAACGGCGCCATGTCCCATTTAAAGGGCACATCCTGGAACCCGCTGATTGACCAGCTGCCGTCAAAGAACATGGCGACCTTGCCGGTCTGGAAGATACCGATGTCCTGTGCGGTCGCCGACCGCTGCGTTTTGGTTGGAGCGACCTTATGCACGAAGATCAGATCGCGCAGGAAGGTCAGCGCCTTGATGTTCACCGGATCGCTCACCTGGAACCTGGTCGGCTCGACGATTTTGTCAAAGAACCCGCCGCCCATTGCCCACGCCAGCGTTTGCGCCCCCCACCAGATGTCCATCACGCCGATATCCATGCCCCATTGTATCGTTTGGTCGCCATCGCGCCTGGTGAGTTTTGTCGCCGCATCAAGCACGTTGTCCCATGTCCAGGTCTCGTCGGGATACGGCACCCCTGCGGCATCGAACAGGTCGCGATTGTAATAGAGCGCAAGCACCTGGAGATTTTCGGGGTTGCCGTAGAGGTTGCTGCCGTCGAAACGCCAGGCATCGTAGAGCTTCACCGGGTACTCATCGGCATTCGACAGTTCTGGAGCAATGTCGAAGTAGGGCTGCAGGTTCGCCAGCAGGCCGGCCTTGTAGTGACCATACGCCTGAACGTCGAAGTAGTACAGGTCGTACGGTGTTTTTGATCCATAGGCCAGGTCGATGCGCGGCCAGTACTGGTCGTATGGCAACAGTTGCAGATCGACCTCGTACTGACCTTTGAACTGCTCATTGAACATCTGCGCCCGGTTCTTGAAGTTATCATCAATGACCGGGCCATTACTCCACATAAGCGCACGAATCTTCGCCGGCTCGGCAGGAGCCTGCGCCGGCGCGGTCGTGGATGCCTGGCCTGCCGGCGTCGCCGGCGACGAACCACAGGCGGCAAGCATGCCGGCCGTCAATGCGGCGCCACCAAGCGCCGCGTGACGCAGGAACTGCCTGCGTGTCAGATGAACCTGGTGCCGTTCAGGTCTTGACTTCGTCATGGATGACCTCCTGTACACGATGTCGAACCACGTCACTCGTCTGCTATATATCGGGGCTGCGGCAGCAATGTCTGATCCTACAATCACCATCATCAGCGTGGTCAATCACTCGAACCAATACCTTTCAAATAAGCTCTTCGCCCCCACCCCAGCCCGCCCCCGCTGGAGGCGGGAGACCGGCTTCTCCCCCGGCGGGGGAGTTGGGGTGTATCGCGCCTTATTTGCAAGGTATTGCCACTAGAACAATGGTAGAGTATTCGGTTTCTGATGCGGCGCGGCTTCGCCGCGCCGCATCAGAAACCAGAGTCCCTATAGGCCGACGGCCTGAAATACCTAAACAATGGAGTACTCTGCCGGCGCTCTAGCCTTTGATGCCGGTCATGACGATTCCGCGCACAAAATAGCGTTGCGCCGCGACGAACAGGATGAGCGGCGGCAGAATCGAGATAGTGACGGCTGCCATCAGTAAATGCATCTGCGGGCCGATTCGCGGCGAACCCTGAAAATAGGAGAGTGCCACGGCAATGGTGCGTTTACTCTCATCCGAGAGATAGATCAATGGTGTAAAGAAGTCATTGTAGGTGCCGACGAAGGTGAAAACGACGACGGTAGCCAGCACGGGATAACTGAGCGGCATCATAATGTGCCACCAGATCTGGTAGACGCTGGCGCCGTCAATCGTTGCAGCTTCCTCCAGTTCGCGTGGGATGGTCAGGTAAAACTGGCGCAGGAGGAAGATAAAGAACGCATTGCCGAAGAATGCCGGCACGGTGAGCGGCAGATAAGAGTTGACCCAGCCAAGCGCATTGAACAACAGGTAGGTCGGCACCAGCGTCACCGCGCCCGGCAGCATCAGAGTTGACAGCAACAGCATAAAGATAATGTTCTTACCCGGCGCCGCGAGCCGTGCGAATCCATAGGCGCTAATGGAGCAGGAAAGCAGCGTTCCAACGGTGACCAGCGTCACGATCACCGACGTGTTCCATGCGTACAGGTGAAACGGCACACGGGTCACGGCCTGGATGTAGTTCCCCCACTGTGGTGGGTTGGGAAACCAGATTGGCGGCGACAGATAGACTTCGCCAGCCTGTTTGAGCGACGTCGAGAGCATCCAGAAAAACGGGAGCAATACCAGCGTCGATCCGCTCAGGGCGATCAGCAGTACCAGCAACGAGGTGAGTTGTTCCTGCACGCGACGCGACTGCCAGAAGACTCGCGGGTTCGTGTGCATGCTCATGCGTTCCTCCCGGGGCGTTCACTCTCGTAATAGACCCACAGCGGCGACGATTTGAACACCAGCAAGGTCAACGCAAGCACGATCAGGAACAGGATCCATGCCACGGCGGCGGCATAGCCGAAGTGCAGGAACTGGAACGCATGGCGGTAGAGATAGACCGAGAGGAACAGGGTTGCATTATTCGGCCCGCCACCGGTCATCACATAGGCGTCGGTAAATACCTGTAGCGCGCCGATCACGCCGAGCACCAGGTTGAAGAACGTGACATGCGAGATCATGGGCAGGGTGATGCTGCGGAACTGGCGCCAGCGCCCGGCCCCGTCGATTTCGGCAGCTTCGTAGAGTTCTTGCGGGATGCCCTGGAGCCCGGCAAGGAAGATCAGCATCGTTCCGCCAATGCCCCACAGGCTGGCAATGATCAGCGCGGCCAGCGCCCAGTTGGCGTCGAACAACCAGTTCGGCCCCTGGATGCCTACGCGCCGCAGCAGCACGTTGATCAGGCCGAAATCGCCGTTGAAGAGCCAGCGCCACAGCATCGCCACGCCGACGCCGGAGATGACGGTCGGCAGATAATAGACGGAGCGGAAGATCAGCATTCCGCGCATCTTATGATTCAGCAGGATGGCCAGCGCCAGAGCAACCGACAGGCCCAGCGGTACGCTGACGATCGAATAGATGGCGCTCACGCGCAGCGATTGCCAGAAGAGCCTGTCATTGAAAAGCTCGACATAATTATCAATACCGATCCACTCAGGATCAGTGATGATGTTGTATTCGGTGAAACTTAGTAGGAGCGATGCTGCCATCGGGCCGAGGGTAAAGAGCAACAGGCCCAGAATCGCCGGTGACATAAAGATGTAGGCATGGATTGCTTCACTGCGCCGTTTGCGACTGGTCGATCGCCCCAGGCGGCCCGTCGCGAGTTGTGGACTGGATGTCTGTGTTTCCAATGTCTATCTCCTCGTTGAGACATCGGTGCGACACCGGTACTCCACCCGATTTCCTGAACCTGTCGCCGTCGCGTTAGCGCAGCAATGCCAGTGCCGAACCTTCTTCGGGCAACCCGCGCACGATCAGCCCCGCGCGCATCAGTTCGTCTCCGCTGGCGTGCGCCTGGCGATCGTCATCTGTCCACGTGATCGTGTAACGGCGATCCGGTTGCAGACATTTCAGCCGCAGCGTTCGCTCCGGTTCGGCGCCCGGCAGGCGAAATACCGCTACCAGGTGTTCGCTGCCGTCAGGCAGCGCGTATTGAAACCCGGCCCAGCGATCACCGCGCCCTTCACGTAGCGGTTGCCCGGTCAGGCGGTACAGATCGGCTTCGCGCACGAAACGCCGCATCACCGATGTGTAAAACGCGATGTGTTCTGCGTAGCGCCGCGCAACCTGGTCAGGCAGGTCGGGGAGGCGCTGCGAGAAGCCGAAGCGCCGCAACATGGAAATACGTGTGTAGAAATCTATCTGGTGCAGTTGCAGTGCGGGGTCGCGCGGGTTGAAACGCTGGTGCGGATGTTCGGCGAAGGCCCATTCGCCATATCCCCAGTGCAGACATGCATCCGCTGCCAGCATGCTGGTCGCGCCCCAGAAGAGTTGCAGGCTATGCTCCGGCCAGTCCGGGTCGCTCAGGAAGGCCATGTGTGTGCGGCGCGCAATGCCGAGATCGATCCGCAACCCGCCGGAGGAGCAGTTTTCCAGCACAACCTGCGGGTGGGTTTCCCGCAGCCGGTCGAGCAGCGCATAATACCCGCGATAATGCGCGTAGAGGCCGTCGCCTGCGCCATGCCCGTGATCGATGCGATTGCAACCGGCGCCCGGGTCCAGGTTGAAATCAAGCTTGATCCAGTCGCACGCATAATCGCGGATGAGACGGTCGAGCGTCTCGAATGCCCATTGCTGGCCGGCAGGATGACCGAGGCACACATAGCCGAGCCGTTCGCCGTCGCGTGTCGCCGGTAGATCGGGGCGCGCGACAGCCAGGCGTGCGCGCGTCCCCAGCCCTTCGATTTCGCACCACAGGCCGAACCGCATACCACGCGCATGGACATGATCGGCAAGCGTGCGGATGCCGGAAGGAAAACGCACGCTGTTCAGCGTGTCCCAGTCGCCGCGTTGTTCGTACCAGTGGGTCCCGGCGTCAGCAGCGCCGAACCAGCCGGCATCCAGCGTGCATACCTCGATCCCGAGCGTTGCAGCGGCATCAACATTGGCGCGGAATGTCGCTTCATCAATCGCCCGATCCTCGTAGGCCCACCAGTGGTTCCACTCGACCGGCAGCATGTCGCTGAGCGGGCAGCGGGGGTACCAGTACCGTCGCCCGAGGCGAGCGAACTGTATTGCCGTCGCGTCAAGGTCATGCCCCGTAGCCAGCGCGAGCGCCAGCGGTGGCGCCTCGACCGATGCGCCAGGAGCGAGATCCATGGCGAACTGCCAGTCGTGCATGCCGCCGGAAAAGGCATAGCCGCCGTTGTCGTGCGGTGTGAAGCGTAATACCCAGTTGCCCGACCACGCGACGGCGCCCGAGAGGAGTGTCTGCCCGTCACGCAGCAACGTGAACCAGGGATGCTGACCGTGCGATGAACGCCCTGAACGGCTTTCGAGGACGATCGCATCGGTCAACGGCGCGCGCTGCGGCTCAAACTCCGCTCCCCACGCGCCGGAGAAGGCCAGCAGTTCATACGAGCCGGCGGGAAGTTCCAGTGCCAGTGAGTCCAGACGTGTGACGCGTAGCGGTTGCGTGCCATTGTTCCGCAGAACGATCCAGCTCTCGATCGCGGCCGCGCCCAGGTAGATCACCAGGTGGAACGTGATCGCGAATCCCCACTCCTCGTGAACCAGCTCGATCACAGCATGACGCGCCCCCGGCACATCATCATGAACGGCTACGCCGCGCACCACCATGCCGGGCGTGTGCGTATCACAACGCTGCCCGTCGATCTCGGCGCAGAACAGCCCGGATTCGGGCACTGCCCAGGAGGCCCCCGGCAACCCGAACGCTGCAAGCTCCAGCCGCCGGCTCGCTCCAAACACACACACGAGCAACTCGTGCGAAAGGTCCAGCCTGGTTGGCGTGCTCACGCATACCTCCCCGGGCGCAAGGTCGCTGTCGATTCGAGACGGGCAGCGCGAATACGTTCGCGGAGATACTCGATGGACTGATCATCAATGCGGAATTCGATCACAACATCCGCCCGCCGGCCGGTCAGTTCCTCGAGCGTCACTGCGCAGTTATGGGTCACCACCAGGTGATCGCATTCTTGCGCCAGGTGGCGCACCGAGTCCGGCGAGTCAATCAGCGCGATGTCCACGCTGGCCTGCGGCTGATAGCTGAGGATGATATGTTCCAGCATCCGCGCGGTGCCGGGCAATGTACACACCAGGCCGATCCGTGGCAGCGTCAGACGCGCAATCCCCAGCCGCGACGTGGATGATGGGCGCGTATCAACACCGATGATCCGATCTCGGCAGATCGCCAGCATGCGGGTGACTTCTGCAAGATGGTGGAACGTCGTGACTACCAGGTCATATGTTTGGGCAAACGCCTCAACATCTCGCGTCGCTTCGTCAAGCAGCCCGGCACCGATCGGCACGCCCGTCAGCCGCGACAGATCGGCGCTGAGGGTTTCACTGTCGTACGGGTTGCACTCAAGAAAACGGATCTTCAGGTCGGTGA
>Ga0272446_1000201_pt1 | contig 91954 bp, 69 predicted proteins | sample YNPCB0061_FD_194587 | JGI IMG/M metagenome (GOLD analysis project Ga0272446, IMG submission 194587) | Hot spring microbial mat communities from Yellowstone National Park, WY, United States - YNP-CB-006-1 | ecosystem: Environmental > Aquatic > Thermal springs > Hot (42-90C) > Sediment | place...
GGGCGTTGCCGTGGCGGTGCCGCCGGTGGTCGTGACGGTAATCGGGCCGGTGGTGGCCCCGGCCGGGACAGTCGCCGTGATCTGTGTCGTGCTGGCGACCGTGAACGTGGCATTGACGCCGTTGAACCGCACGTTCAGGACGTTGGCAAAGTTGGCGCCAAAGATGTTGACCACCGTGCCAACGGGGCCGGACGGAGGCGTGAAGTTGCTGATGATGGGTGGCGTCGGCCCCGTGGTGACGACGAAGTCGGTGTCGCTGGTGGCCGTGCCGTCTAGCGTGGTGACGGTGATGGGCCCGGTGGTGGCCCCCGCCGGCACCGTCGCCGTGATTTGCGTGCTGCTGTTGACGGTGAAGGTCGCCGCAACGCCGCCAAAGCGGACCTCGGACACATGAACGAAACCGCTACCGGAGATGGTCACGATTGTACCCACAGGGCCGGATGGAGGTGTGAAGTTGCTGATGATGGGTGGTGTTGGCGCGGAAGCTGTCGTGACGACAAAGGGGACACTGCTTACGGCAAATTCCTCATCATCCCGTTGCACCTTGATCGGCCCGGTGGTGGCACCACTGGGAACCGTAGCCAGAATTTGCGTGTCACTCACCACTTCAAACGCAGCCGGAACGTCATTGAAGCATACCTGCAGGTCAACAACGGGCTCGGGGTTATCCACGGCATTGCCGACGTTTACCGTACTCACGCCTTCATCCGGCTGGAAACCCGTGCCACTGATGGAAAACACCGTTCCTACCGGGCCGCTGGTGGGTGTAAAGCCGGTAATGGTGATCTCCGTTGATGGGGCGAAGGTATGGGCAGGGGAGGACGAGAGGGCTGGAGTCCATGTCCCAGACGCAACACGGGCGGCGTATCCCTGCCCAGGCCAGATGACGCACGTCAAAAAAGTGATGCCACACAGCAGCAGAACCAGTCCCGGTTTGAAGAAACGCCTGCACATAAGCTGAATGTCCATTCTCTGATGAGGGGGGCGCCGCCTGTGGCACTGTCGTTGCTGCGACTGGGAATGTAACCCCGCCTGGTGACAGGCACCCCAACCCAATCAATAAAGGCTTACCAAAAGCCTGTACAGCATAGCTGAGCCGGGATGGTCTGACTATCCCGGAGATTGCTGGACAGATTTCTGCCGGGCTGTGAATCGGCTCTGGAGGACCACCCGCTTCGGATTTTTGGGATGCCGGGGGTACCCGCCGGTTGGCAAGTGAACAAAGTGGCGGTTCAGGAAGGAAGGGTCAGGCTGGGTGGTGGCGTGGGTGCTGACACCACGGTTTTGTCCGGCGTGCCCTGCCACATGCGCCGTACGAAGTCCTTGGCGTAGGACACCTTTTTGCGCTGCATCACCCGGCTCAGGTAGGCATCAAACCGCTCGGCAAAGACTTCCGCCGCATAGCGCAGGGCCGTGGCGGCCGGCACAATGCGGGCAATAAGTTTGAACCCAACCCGCTTGGCAATCGGAACGGCGTCCCGAATGCTGTCGAAGTGATTGTCGAAGCGGATGGCCACGCCTTCGATGAGGGTGGCCATCCGAAACAGATACACCATCTGCCGGGGCATGCGCAGGTGATGCAGGATGCGGGTTTTCTCGAAAAGCTGCTCGACGGCCATCTGTACCTGGCGCTGGTTGGTACGCGCCAGATGCCGCAGGTTCATGATGGTCTCGGTCACGTAGGTCAGTTGCTCGGCCGGGGTGTCCGGGGCCACCATCTCCAGTTCATAGAGCTTGGACACCACTTCATCATACTGGTTGGCATTGGCCGCCAAGATCAGTCCTAAAAACCGGTCGCGTGTCACCGGATCGAGTTCGTCCACCATGCCGTAGTCGAGCAGGATGATGTCGCCCCGGCGGTTGATGAGAATGTTCCCCGGATGGGGATCGGCATGGAAAAAGCCGTGGACGAGAAGCTGTGAGAAAACGATTTCGAGCAGGGCTTCGACCAAATCGCCCAAATCGAGGCCGTAACTGCGGATGGTCTCCACCGCGTCAATGCGCACCCCTTCACAGAATTCCATCACGAGCAGGTCTTCATAGGTCAGTTCGTGCGCAATTTCCGGGATGACCAGCCGGGGATGCCGGGGCTGTTGGGCGCGCAGACGCTCAGCATTTTGCGCTTCGAGGCGGAAGTCCAGTTCGCCGACGACAATCCGCTTATACTCCGTAAACAGAACCTCGAAACCACGGTACAGGTAGTGCTCGCCCAAAAACGGGCGCAGCCACTCCAGCAGCCTGCTCAGGATGGCGTTGTCGAGGGTGATGGTTTCCACCACGTGGGGCCGCCGGATTTTGACGACGACATCAACGCCCTTGTACCGCGCCCGGTGAACTTGCCCGACTGATGCCGAGGCAATGGCGTTGGGGTTGAAGTCGGTGAAGATGTCCTCCGGGCTTTTGCCCGTGCGGCGACGGATGACGGCGCTGACGTAGTCCATGCCGGCCGCCGGGGTCTGGTCAAGCAGCCGGGCGAATTCCCGCGCGTAAGTTTTGGGAATCAGGTCCTCCCGTACCGCCAGAATTTGCGACAGCTTGATGTAGGACGTTCCCAGCCGGGCAAAGGTATCCACCAGCTTTCTGGCGCGACGGGCATGCTGCTCCTCTGTCAGTGTGCGCGGAGCGCCCCACTTGATCCACCGTCGCCGGTCGCGCAGAAAGCTGACCAGAAACGGCAGAAGAGCGATGGAGACGACGGCAAAGCGTCGCAGATGGCGCAGGTTGTCACCAAGTGATAACGCGCGCGAAAGAACCGGAGCATCGAGCGTCTGCGCGGACATGACTACCGTGAACGGGCGAAACCGTGTCCGTACACGACTGTTTCGCTGTGGTGAACGTGACGTCGGGTGGGTACGTTAGCAGACATAACCAGCCCGTGCATCACTTTCGCGCGGCATGTCCATCGGGGGCTGCAATGTGGAGACACGACACGCGCTTAACACGGGACAATAGTCACCAACCAGGCTTCTGTCGGTTGGTCTGCGTACCGTGCGCCAATACGCAGACGGAAAGCCAGGGACTGTTTACTTGGGATGGTCACGTGGGTAGAAATTACGAACGGGCAACACCCGCCCGGGTGGACCCGGCAGGCAACGCCTTATGATGAATGAAGTGCGGAATGTCCGCACGTGATGTACGGTGTGCGGGAATACCAGCCAAGGGAAGAAAACAGGAAAGGAAGACTGATGATGCAGGATTGGATCAGCCTGATGGTTGTCGCCGGGGCAGCCGGTTTCTTGCTCCACCGTGCGTGGCAGGCCGTACGGGCGTGGCAGTCGCCAGCGCCAGGCTGCACCTCCGCCTGTGGCTGCCGGCAGGCAGTCCTGCGGTCAGGGAAGGGCATCGCGGCCACACCTGCGAAGACCACCGGTGACATCCAGTAGGGGGGAGAGTAGCCATGCCGAAGCTGACACCAGACCGCGATGAGGGCGTGCTCGTCAAAGAGCATACGACAACCAAGGAACCGCCGATGTTTCGCGTCCTGCTCCACAACGACGACTACACGACGATGCCCTTTGTCGTGTACGTCCTCCAGCACATTTTCCATCACTCGGAAAGCGAAGCCACGCGCATCATGCTCAACGTGCACCGGCGGGGCATCGGCGTGGCCGGCATCTATCCATACGAGATTGCCGAAACCAAGATGATGCAGACCATTCAGCTTGCCCGTGCCAATGAGTTTCCGCTGCTGTGTACCATCGAGCCGGCCGAATAGCGGCAGGCACAGCTTGTAAAGCCTGCCGGGTGCTTTCCGCCGCATCACCGGTGCAGGTAAAAAAGACCGGAATTTTTCTGGAACTTTTCCAATACGTCACAGTTCAACCCACCTTGAGAGTAAAGGTAGCCGGCTGGCCTGCCTGGCACTTGCCCGGCAGACGTGGCTACGGTTGCTCGTGGCGTAGTGTACATTCCTCCTCTCTGCTTGCGCGGTGGTTTCCCCCACCGCATTTTTTGTCTGGAGGTCTCTACGCCCGTGCCAACCGACTTCCCTGAACGACGCGCTACATTGCCCACACCGGAGTTTCGTCCGGCGCTGGCCTTTACGGCTCTGACGCCTTGGTTCGATGTCGTGGCCAGGGTGGCCGTGCGGGATGACTTCCTCAAGCGCCGTCTGTCTGAGCTGCTTCCCCTGGTGCCGGGGCAGTCCGTTCTGGACGTGGGCTGCGGTACGGGCACCCTGCTCCTTCGCCTGCACGAGCGGCAACCTGAAGCCCGGTTGTTCGGCGTGGATGCTGACCCGGACGCCCTGGCGCTGGCCGAACAGAAAGGGCGGCAGCAGAGGGTCAACTGGTCGCTGCTGGCAGCCTCGGCCACCCGGCTGCCCTTTCCCGACGGCTGCTTCGATGCTGTCGTGACTTCGCTGGTCTTTCACCATCTGACGACGCCGCAGAAAGAACAGGCACTGGGGGAAATCCGGCGCGTCCTGCGCCCGGAGGGAAGGCTGCTGCTGGCCGATTACGACGCGCCACGTACCTGGCTGGAGCGGCTGGCTTTCCTCCCAGTGCGTCTCTTTGACGGCTTCGATGCCACGGAAGCGCACGTGCAGGGCGCGCTGCCGGGGCTTCTGCAAGCCGCCGGGTTGACGGCTGTCGAAGTCTGCGCCGAGATTCCGACGGCCTTCGGTTACATTACCGCCTGGCAGGCCCGGTCGCCGGCTCAGGAAGCCCAGCTCAGGACGGCTTGACCGCCGTGATGATGGCGTAGCCAAGTTCCCCCCGCTCGATGGCTGCGGCGGCGCTTTGTGTGACCTGCTTGGCCCTGGGGAAATCCACATCCGGCAGTGTGAGCTTTTTCAGGGCCACCATGAGTTCCGCGCCCAGAATTTTCGCCCGGACACCCGCCACCATGTCGGCCAGCGCCGCGTCGTGGTTTTCCACGAGTCCCGGCGCAAACCCGGCCGCGCCAAGCAGTGCCGTGTAGGTTTCCACCGGCTGCGCATCGGCAATACATGCCACCCAGGCGAGCAGGGTTTCCAGCTCCGGGGCCAGCGGCCCGCGCCGCGTCAGATCGCTGAGGCCAACCTGCCCGCCGGGTTTCAGTACGCGGAAAAACTCCCGCGCCGCCTGTGGCTTGTCCGGGAAGGTGCAGTAGGCACACTCACACACGATGGCGTCGAAATGGTCGGCGTCCACGTCGAGCCGTTCGGCGTCGCCGACGACAAACCGGACCCGGTCGGCCAGTCCGCGCGCGGCGGCGGCTTCGTTGGCCAGGCGCACGTTTTCAGCGCCGAAATCCACCCCGACCACCTCACAGCCGAAGGTTTCCGCCAGATGCAGGGCGCTTGTGCCGCGTCCGGCCGCGACATCGAGTACGCGCGCGCCGGCCCGAAGGCCAAGCACCTGCCCCAGCCGTTCGGTCAGCGCCAGCCCGCCCGGATGAAAAGACTCACCGAACAGAAAGCGCACCACATCGCTTTCATAAAACTGCGCACAACAGGACTTGACCGCCTCCGGGGCGGTGGACTCTCCGGCAACGGTTCCAGCGACGGTGCTCATGCTTTTGGCTCCTGGGGAAAGGAAAAGGTGATGGGGCGGACCTGAAAGGGTTTGCCTTCCTTGCGCGCCAGCTTGCGCTCCCACTCCAGGGCTTCGAGCTGTTCCCGCGCCTGCTGGCGATAGCCGATGGTGTTGTAGGCGCAGAAGGGCACCTGTTTGCCGCCCGGCAGCAGGAACTCCTTGCAGCACTTCATGAGATTTTTCTGGTTGAAGGTGTAGGGGTCCATGAAGTCCTGGAGCATGATCATCTTCATCTTGTCGGCAATTTCGCCGATGCTCAGCGACTCGAAGCCACAGGCCTGACATGACATCTGAAGGTCGCGGGCCGATTTGGCCGTGCCGGGGGCCGTCGAAGATGACCACAAGCCTTCGAGGGCAATTTTGATCTCGGCGCTGTAGTCCGGCATGACCTTGTTGGTGATGTAATCCAGATAGTCATACACGTTGACGACGCGCGGCAGCGGCGTGACCGTGCCGTTTTCGACAAAGGCGTAGGTTACTGAGTTGCAGGTCGGGAAGCAGCAGGGCACAGGCACGAAGTCACTTTTGCGGAACAGCCCGTCGGTTTGCGTTTCGATGAGGGACAGGATGTCGGGAATCGTCATCCGCTGGAGCGGATCGTGTTCCATGTGGCGGCCGGCGTGGAAGGCCGGCTGGAAGTTGACGCCGCGCACCGCCGGGTGCTCCATGGCGAATTGGACGATGCGCCCGACTTCGTGGTCGTTGACGCCGCGCTCGATGGCTGGCACGAGAACGGCCGTCAGCCCTTTGGCTGCCAGACGGTCGAGAGCGCGGATTTTTTCTTCGAGAATATCCGGCTCACCCCGGATGATGCGGTAGGTCTCGCGGTCAAAACCGTCGAACTGGAAGTACAGCGCCGGTTGAATCTCCGCCAGTTCGTCAAGGAAGGCGTCGTCGCGGGCGATGCGCTTGCCGTTCGTGTTGAGCATGATGAGGTTGATGGGGCGCTTCTGGGCCTCGCGCAGAAAGTCCAGAATCTGCGGATGCACCGTCGGCTCACCGCCGGAAAACTGCACCACCTCGGCGCGGCCTTCCGCCCGGACGAAATCATCCAGAATGGATTGGACTTCTTCGAGCGTGAGGCTGAAGCCCGGCCCGGCCTCGGCAAAGCACAGCGGACAATCCATGTTGCAGACGCTGTTGACTTCGATGATGCCCAGACAGGTGTGCTGCTGGTGGTCAGGGCACAGCCCGCAGTCGTGCGGACAGCCCGCCACGACTTCACTGTTGAAGTGCAGCGGGATGGTGCCGGGCTTGTTGTAGCGTACGTTGGTGATATACGCCTGCGCGTCACTGTAAATCAGCGATTCGTAGAGTTTCCCTCTGGCACGTTCACAGTCGCAGCGTTTGCGCATGAACACCTTGTTGTCGCGGACGATGATGTGGGCATCCACCACCTTGGTGCATTCGGGGCAGATGCTGCGGGTGAGTTCCAAAAACACATAGTTGGCATCCCGCTTGCGCGGCGGCTCTGCGGCAGACGGGACAGCGTCCGTGGCAGGTGAACATTCAGGAACGGTCGTGGTGTCGCTCATGGCGGTGATTCTCTCCGGTCAGAGGCATTGGTGAATCATTCACCAGGCAGTCAGACAAACCCAACCCGGCCGAAACTTATTCCATCGCAGCGTAGCCAGAAGCGGGCTGGCAGGTCATGGAGCGTACGGCGCACCAGGGGCGGCTGGATGTGCGCCCCGGCGCAGGATTCAGCGCATGATTTTCGACAGGCTCTGGATGACCTTGCCGGCCGTGCCGGTGAGGAAGTTTTCGACCGCTACGCCGGCGGCCAGTTGCTGCACGGCCGTCGAGTAGGTCGGATAGGCATGGATGGCATTGGCCACATCCGTCACCTTGAGCCGGTGGTTGAGCGCCAGGGTGAACTCCGTGATGGCTTCTCCGGCGCGCGGGGCCACCATCGTCGCGCCAAGCAGTGTGCCATCGCTGCGCGAGATGACCTTGAGAAAGCCATCCGTGTCGGCGTCGCACACGGCCCGGTCGGTGCGGCTCATCTCCCACCGGCTGACCTTGAGGGTGTCTCCATACCGGGTGCGGGCCTGGGCTTCGGTCATCCCGACGTGGGCCACTTCCGGGTCGGTGAACGTCACCCAGGGCACAATGTCCGTAAACCCGGTCGTGCTGCCGAGCAGAAGCGCATTGCGTACGGCCAGGAACGCCTGCCAGCCGGCAAAGTGCGTGAACTGGTGTCCGCCCAGCACATCGCCGGCCGCAAAAATGTGTTTGACGTTGGTGCGCAGACTTGTGTCCACCGGAATGCCACGGGCATCGGCCTGAACGCCGGCCCGGTCCAGATCAAGACCCGCGATGTTGGGACGCCGGCCGGTAGCAATGAACAGCAGGTCGCCTTCGGCCGTGCCGGCTTCACTTTCCACGCGGATGGTTCCGTGCTGCCGGCTCGCGGCCCGCGCCCGGCCGGGGATAAACTGCATGCCCTCCCGCTCGAAGACCGTTCTAAGCGTCTGGCTGACTTCGGGTTCTTCTTTCGGTAGCAGCCGTTCTGCAACAAGGATGACCTGCGCGCCCAGCCGCTGGAACGCCTGCGCCATTTCGCAGCCAATCGGCCCGCCGCCCACGACAATCATCCGCCGGGGAAGTTCATCGAGGTCGAAAATGGTTTCGTAGGTGAGAAATGGCACCTCGTCCAGCCCGGCCAGGTCAGGGCGGACGGGATGCGCGCCGGTGCAGATGAGAAAATACCGGGCCGTCAGGGTGCGCTCGCCGGCCGCCAGGGTTTGGGCGTCCAGAAAGCGCCCCGGCGCCAGAATGACGTCAATCCCGCTGCGCCGCAGTTCATCCGGCGCTTCATGGGCGTAAATCTTATCAATGACACTCCGCACATAGGCCCGCACCTGCGCCATATCCGTCCGGGGCGGTTCGGCAACAATGCCGTAGTGCCTGGACTGGCGCACTTCGTGGGCCACTTTGGCCGCTTTGAGCAGGGCTTTGCTCGGAACACAGCCCGTCCAGGTGCAGTCTCCGCCGATGCGGTGCTTTTCGACCAGGGCCACCCTGGCGCCAAGCTGCGCCGCAAAGCCGGCCGCGGTCAACCCGCCGGAGCCGGCCCCGATGATGACGATGTCAAAGTGTTCGGTCATGGCTTCCGGTCAGGCGCCAAAGTGTGATGTCCGTACCGGCGTGTGGCGGCAGGTCCGGCGGGTAGGGGTGAAACGGACGCCAGTGTAGTCGAACGTACAAAACTTGGCACGCGGAAATTGTGCTGCCCGACGGATGCGCGGAAGCCACGTTCGGCCGGCGGGGTTTTTCGGCCCCGTGATTTCCCAAGGTTGCGTTGCGCCGGGCACTGTGAGGCGTGTAGTTTCAGATTGCCCGTCAAGCGTTGGCAGCCTGCTTTGTGTCGTCTTTGTGACCTGCTTATGACTGATGTTTCCGCCCAGCTTGAACGCCTGTACTGTGGGGAGCGCCCGCCGGCCGAGGTCTGGCTGGAGGTGATTTACCGCGCGCCGCTCGATGAGTTGTTGTATTGGGCCGACCGCCTGCGGGCTGACTGGCACCCGGATAACGTCGTGACCTATGTCATTGACCGGAATATCAACTACTCGAACATCTGCACGTCGGTGTGCACCTTCTGCGCCTTTTACCGCAAGCCGGGCGACCCGGAAGGGTATGTCCACGACTACGAAACGCTGTTTCGCAAGGTGGAGGAAACACTGGCGCTTGGCGGCAGCGGCATTCTCATGCAGGGCGGCCTGCATCCCGACCTCAAGCTGGAGTGGTACGAAGAACTGCTGCGCCAGTTCAAGGCGCGCTATCCCATTCACCTGCACTGTTTCTCGCCGCCTGAGATTCTGAACTTCGCGCGGGTCAACCGGCTTTCCGTGCGTGAGGTGTTGCAGCGGCTGCGTGCGGCCGGGCTGGATTCGATTCCGGGCGGCGGCGGCGAAATCCTCGTGGACGAAATTCGCATGCGCCGCCGGACGGAGTGCAACAGCCAGGAATGGCTCGCGATTATGGAAACGGCCCACGAGTTGGGGATTCCGACCACGGCCACGATGATGTACGGCATGGGTGAAACCGACGCACACCGGCTGGAGCATCTGCGCCAAATCCATGAACTCCAGGCGCGGACCGGTGGCTTCATCGCCTTCATTCCGTGGACGCTCCAGCCGGATTCCGTGCCCATCGGCAAGGTCTTTCCAGACCGCATCGCGCCGGACATCTACCTGCGGTGGTTTGCGGCGGCGCGGCTGTACCTGCGCAACATTCCCAACCTGCAGGTGTCGTGGCTGACGCAGGGGTTTGACGTGGCGCGGCGTGCCCTGCGTGGTGGGGCCAACGACATGGGCAGCATCATGATCGAGGAAAATGTCGTCTCGGCGGCCGGCGCCAAGTATCGCGCCGACGAAGCCCGGCTGGTGCAGGTCATTCGGGAAGCCGGTTTCGTCCCCTGCAAACGCAATGCGGCCTACCGCCGGCTGGAAACCCCGGCCGCGGCAGAAGCGGTCGCATAGAGGCTGACACGGCATGATACTGGCTCTGGTCGATCCGCTCTGGACGCGCCTCATCCAGTTCTTTCGTACGTCCTACCTCGAATTGCTCACTGTGCTCGCCTGGGCGGCGCTGGTCTGGGGGCTGGTCCTGCTGCTGACCCACGGCATCCGGGCGCTCGTGCGCCGGGCGGCAGCGGAGCTGGAGCCATCCTACAACGCGCTGCGCCATCCGGTGCGGGCGTTCCTGTGGCTGCTGGTGTTGCCGTTGGGGATGGAGTTCATCGAACTGCCCCGGTCGGTTCAGAACCGCATTGAAGCCGGTTTCAAGGTGACGCTGACACTGGTCGCCCTCTGGCTGGGCTTCGAGTTGGTGGCCGTGGCAACGGAGTTTGCCCTGCAGCGCCTGGCGGCAGCCAACAGCACGGATGAACAACGGCGCCGCTCGGCGGCGACCCGGCTGGCGATTCTGCAGCGGCTTATCCAGGTGGGCATCATCGTCGTCGGCGCGGCGCTGTTTCTGATGCAGTTTCAGGTTGTCCGTACGATTGGGGTTTCGCTGCTGGCCTCGGCCGGTCTCGTGGGTGTTGTGGTCGGTATTGCCGCCCAGAAGACGATTGGGAACTTCGTCGCCGGCATCCAGATTGCCGTCACACAGCCCATCCGGGTCGGCGACACGGTCATCGTCGAAAACGAGTACGGCCAGATCGAAGAACTCACCTTTACGTTCGTTGTTGTCCGGCTGTGGGACAAGCGGCAGCTTATTCTGCCGGTGTCGTACTTTCTCGAACGGCCCTTCCAGAACTGGACGCGCTACACGCCGGAACTCATCGGTGCGGTGTTCGTTCAGGCGGATTTCGGCGTGCCGATGGACGCCATGCGGGCGGAGTTGCAACGGCTCTGTGAAGCGGACCCGAATTGGAACGGACAGGTCTGCCGGTTGATTGTCAGCGACGTCAACGAACGTTCCATCGTCGTGCGCGCCACTGTATCCGCTGATGAGCCGGCCAAGCTCTTTGACCTGCGCGTGGCCGTTCGGGAAGGTCTCGTCCGCTGGCTGGCGACAACCGAAGACGGTCGTTACCTGCCGCGCATCCGGCAGGCCGACCTGCCGTAAGTGCCGGCAGGGTTTGGAATCCGTCCGGTCAGGCGGTTTACCTCTGGCTACAACAGCCAGCCAATGTCGGGATGATAGACCCGCCCCAGCGTCCGCCCTTCCAGGCTGCGGTGGCGCTGGTGATCGTGCATGCGCCGGACGCCCGTGTTGGAAGCCTTGAGTCCATAGGACAACGACTGGGGGCGGACGTAGTACGTCCCGAACACGGCCGGAACAAACACGATCAGCCTGTCGTCGCTGGCCAGGCGCAAAAACAGCTCCCAGTCCTCCTCGATGCTGTTGATGACGGGTTCGACCTGAAAGCCGCCGCACTGCCGGAGCTGGGCGGCGTCCCACAGGCTGCACAGGTCAACCTGATTGTTCTGAAAGATGGACGACCGGTAGGCCACGTTGGAGTACAGGCCCGTGATCCGTCCGGCTTCGCGCACAATGAGGTTGCCATAGACAACGGCCGCTCCGGTTTCCCGGATGGCACGGTAAAACAGAAACAGGTTGTTGCCCTGAAGCTCATTGTCGGCATCGAGCCAGCACACATACCGGTAGCGGGCCAGATGCAGGATGCGGTTGCGCACGGCGGCCGGGCCCTGCTGGCTCTGACCAAAGCCAACCCGCAGGGTGATGTCCGTGAGGGTTGCCTGCGCCTGCGCCAGCCATTCCACCGAGCCATCCCGTGAAGCATCATCCACAATGATGAGTTCGCCGGGGACGCCACAGGCGGCCAGACTGTGAAGCGCACGGCGGGCGGAAGCCACGCTGCGCGGCAGAAACAGCCGGTGGTTCCAGTTCGCCATGCCGATAGTGACGCCGTTGGCGTTCCACGGGTGCGTCATAAGTTGCGTCATGCCAGCCATCCAACGTCAGGGTGATACATCCGTCCCAGCAGGCGGCCTTCCCGGCTGCGCAGTTCATTCTGGTCAAAAATACGGCGCAGCCGCTGGATAAGCGTCTCCGGGGCAAGGGTATGCAGGCCGCCGGGCAGGCGGTGGTAGTACCCCAGCACGGCCGGCACAAACACGATCAGCGCACCGCGCGCCAGCAGGCGCATCATCAACTCCCAGTCTTCCAGCAGGCCGCGCGTCGTCTGGTAGCCACCGGCCGCCAGCGCCGCCGGGATGTCGAGCAGGGCAAAGTTGTCCACGTAGTTTTGCCGATAGACCCGCGCCTGAAGCGGCTCGTTGGAAAGCACATCGGGTTGGGTATCGCCCAGCACGAACAGGTTGCCGTAGGTCAGCGCCGCTCCGGTTTCCAGCGCCGCGCGGTAAAACAGCCACAGGTTGGCGGGTTCCAGAGCATTGTCGGCATCGAGCAGGCAGGCGTGGCGGTAGGCGGCGTGGGTCAGCCCCGTGTTGCGGGCCGCGCCCAGCCCGACGTTGCGCGGCAGCCAGACGACCCGTACGGCCACATCGGGATAGTGCGCCGCAAGGTTGAACAGGTACTTCTGCGAGCCATCGCGGGAGGCATCATCCACGACGAGCAGCTCGCCGGCGACGCCCTGCGCCTGAAGGCGGCGCAAGCCGTCCAGCGCCGAACGTACAGCGCGGGGCAAAGCGAAACGATGGTTCCAGTTGGGGATGAGAATGGACAACCCGGCACGCTGGACCATGACCGCCCTCACCACAGTGCCGCAAAGGCCGCCCCCAGAGGGGGACGCGCCAGAAGCTGCGCACAGAGCGTTGTGATAAGCCGCGCCGGTGCGTCCGTGGCGGCAAACCGGCGCAGTACGGCCACGTCGGTCAAAACGCAGCCCGGTGCTTCGGGGCCGTCCGCTGGTCGCGCATCGAGTTTGATGGGGCAGGCGCCGGACAGCAGGGCTTCCAGCGCCCGGAACGCCTCGAAGTGGGAGTGCGCGTGGCGCGAAACCCACACGTAAAACCGGGTCTTCGCCAGCAGGCGCGCAAGCTGGGCGCGGCTCAGCCGTCCACGGTCGGGACGACCCTGCCAAGGTTCATCCGCCGGCAAAAAGGCCACGCCATCCGGTTCCCAGTCGGTCAGCTCCGCCACGAGCGCCGCCCGCCCGGCCGTGGCTTTGCCTACCACGGCCCATGGAATCGGGCGCAACGGGAACTGTTCGGCAGCCGTCGCCTGCACCTGCGCCAGCACCGCCCGTTCGGCCCGGGTTGGCGTGTGGTACAGAAACCGGTAGGGCAGGGAAGCCAGCGCCGCCGGCAGGGTTTGGGGGTGCCAGCCGACATCCACCAGGGCTGTCCACTCCGGGCCCTGGAACTGGCGCTGAAACGAGTCCGTGCCGACACACTCGGCGATGAGCAGGATGCGTTCCGCCGCACTATTGACCTTTGACATAAGCACCACAACATCCTGTTGTGACAGACGTGGATCATTGGCCAGCCCGGCCCAGTTGACCGCGAGCACCCGGCGCGCCGGGGCCGCCGCAAGCCAGTCGGGAACGTCCCACAGCCGCGCCCGTGGCCGCCAGTCGTCCGGCAGGTCACACCACAACCGGGTGGCCAGATTGCCGTAAAGCCAGTCCGTGGCGCGGCTGTAGAGGATGTCAAGGTCAGACGGGCTGGACATGGTTGGCAGGCGGCTGCCCCGCAACGATGGCGGCAAAGGCGTCTCCAAGGGCCGGCCGGGTGAGTGCGGCGGCATACATGGCCGCCAGCAGGCCGGCCCATCCCGACGTTGCCAGAGCTTCCTTCATGGCGTCCAGGGACGGAAACACACAGGGTACAGTAGCAAAGCTGTCCGCATGGCTGGGGTCAATCTTGACGGGCAGCGCCCCGCACCGCAAGGCATCGTGGACGCGGAATGTCTCAAAGTAGGGAACCGAATGTTGGGTGCGCCAGATGTAAAGCCGCGCCTGATGCAGCAGCCGCTCCAGTCCGTCGCCTGTCAGGCGGCCGCTGCCGGGGCGCGCCGGGCCGGGTTCGGCCAGAAGAAGCAGGCCGTTCGGCTGCCAGCGGACGAGTTCCCGGGCAAATGCAATGCGCTCCGGCGTCCGCATCCCGACAAAAGCCCAGGGAAGCGGGCGATGGTCGCCCTGCGCCGGAAGTTGCTCCAGAGCCAGGCTGAGCTGCCGGAACTGCTCCTGTTCGGCACGGGTCGCCACCGTGCCAAGGACGTGATAGGGTAGCGCGCCGTATGGCTCCGGTAGTGGATAGCCGAACCATCCGACTTCGATGAAGTCTGTCCAGGCAATGCCCTCGGCGAAGTGCAGTTCAAACCAGGTCGTGCCAACGCATTCTGCCGAAAGCAGTGTGCGCCGGGGGGTATGGGCAACGCGGGCGCACAGTTCGGCAACGCGCGGGCCGAGCCGGGGTTCGCGCACGGCTTCCTCCCAGTTGACGACAACGACGTGGTCGGACGGCTCGCTGTCCAGCCACTCGACCACGTTCAGCAGCCGTGCCGTGGCGCGGAGCGGGTCTGGCAGGTCGGCGTGAAGCCGCCGGGCAAAGTCTGCGTGATACCAGTTGTTGGTGTGGCTATAGATGATGTCCATAGACATGATGGCTGACCGCCGGGTGCGTCTTGGCTGGGCCGTCCTGTGGATGCTGCTGTTGGGTTGCGGCGCAGCAGCCCAGTCAACGCTCGCCCGGCTGACCGGCAGTGTTGTGGATGGCGAGCGTTTGCCGGTCGCCGGCGCAACCGTGGTGGTTCACGATACGCGGCGCAACGTCGTTCGGGAAGTGACAACCGATGCGCAGGGGCGGTACGTCTTCACGGCGCTTGAACCGGCGACGTACCGGGTGGCAGCGCGCCATCCCACGGCGGGGGCGGCCGTCGAGATGCTCATCACCCTGCAACTGGGGGAGCAGCGGGACGCCCTGCTGGTGCTCGTGCCCACGCCGACGTTCGACGCCGAAGTGCGGGCCGACACGACGGCCATCGAGACGACCAGCGCCGGGCAGAGTCGCACCGTGGATGAGCGGAGCATCCAGGCGCTGCCGCTGTCCGGCCGCAACTTCGTGGACCTGGTGAAACTCTCGCCCGGCGTCACGCCCGGCCGCGAAAACGTGGGCGGCGGGCCGTTCAAGGAGCCGGACATCGGTGTTGGCGCAGCCGCCGCGCCGCGCATTGCCTTTGGCGGCCAGACCGAACTCAACACGCTTGTGCAGCTTGATGGCCTTGACCATATCCAGACCGTCACGGGCCTACCACGGGCAACCCCGCCGACCGAGGCCGTTGCGGCCTTTCGGGTAAGCAACGCCACGTTTGAAAGCGAGTACGGGCGCTCGTTGGGCGGTTTTGTCAACATCCTGACGAAATCCGGCACCAATGACCTTCACGGCAGCCTTTACGGCTATGGCATCCACGACGCGCTCAGCGCCCGTCCGCTGCTGACCGGCTCGCAGTGGGTGCTGCGCCAGTTCCAGTACGGCGCCACGCTTGGCGGGCCGCTGCGCCGGGACCGCTGGTTTTTCATGACCAGCTACGAAGGGCAGCGCCGGGCCGAATCGAACCGGTTTTCGCAGGTCATCCTGTCGAATCTCGATGCCATCAATGCCGTCCGGCGGCACTACGGCCTGACGCCGGAAACGGCCGATCAGCTACGAACCGGGGACTACGATCTGGGCTTTGGGCGCGTGGACTGGCGCCCGAACGACCGCCATACGCTGGCCCTGCGGCTGAATGCGCTGGTTGGCACGACACGCGGCTTTCCGGGCGGCGGCGGCCGGGCGTCACCGGCTTCGACGACCGCCCGCGACAACCGGACGACGGATGTGACCGTCAGCGCCACCTACACGGCGGTGCTGACGCCGACGCGCGTCGGCGAAGTACGCGGGCAGTGGGCGCGCCGTGACTTCACCTTTCGCCCGCGTTTTGCCGAACCGGCGCTGGAGCTGCCCAACCTGATCGTCATGGGCAAAAGCACGTCCGACGTGGATGACTACCGCGAAGACCGGCTTCAACTCGCCGGGGTACTGACGCAGTTGAAGGGCGCGCACACCGTCAAGGTCGGCGGAGACTGGTCGCGGCTGGACGACACCGCGCGGTGGGATTTGTTCTTTCCGGCGCGCATCATTTTTGGCGGACTGCTCCCGGCGTTTCTCAACCGCACGCCCGACGGGCAGCCAAATCCGCAGCCGAGCACCTTCTGGTTTCCCTTCGTGACGGGCGCAACGACGGCGCCGCCAGTGCCCTTTCCCTTTACACGCGCCGTGCCAGAAGCCCTGCGGCCGAATGTCACCACGCAGCTTGTCCACGCGCATTACGGCCTGTTTGGGCAGGATCAGTGGCAGGCCGCGTCGTCGCTGACCGTCACCTTCGGTCTCCGGTACGACGTGGAAACCTATCCCCGCCGGTTTTTTGACCGGCGTGACCGCAACAACTTCCAGCCACGGGTGGGGGTGGCATGGGCCGTGGGGCGCGGTGTCGTCCGGGCGGGCTACGGGGTGTTCACGGACCGGATAGCCTCCAGTGTCGGGCAGGTCATCTTTGGCGCGGAATGGATTTCACGCGGCGACGTACCCACCGCGCCCCAGGTCTTTGCCGATGTGGCGCGCTTTGCCGGGCGTTTCCGCCAGGCAACGATCAGCGGCCCGCCCTCGGCCACCTCGCCGATTGGGGCCGCGCGCGCAACCGATATTTTCCTGCGCGGAACGGCCAGCGCGCCGGCTGGCTATGGCGTGCCGGTCGGGCAGCCATTGCCGCCGGGCACCTTGCCGCTGCCAACAGCGGAAAGCGGCGCCACGGCCAGTTTTGCCGACAACCTCAGCCGCCGGTTGCGCAATCCCTACGCCCAACACCTCACGCTGGGCGTGGAGTATCCGTGGTGGGGGGTGGTGTGGTCGGCGGCGTACCTGCGCGTGCTGGCGCTGAAACTGCCGGGCCACACCGGCAACCTCAATGCCTTTCAGACGGGCGTGCTGCCGACGGGCAAGCCCATTCTGGCCGGCCGCCGGTTTGCCGAACTGGGGCACTTTTTTGTGACCGACAACCTTGGCGCAAGTGGCTACCACGGCGGCTTTTTTGTGGCCCGCCGCACCTGGCGGCAGGGCTGGTCGTTGTCCGTGGCGCATACGTGGTCGAAAACGCTGACGACGGTGGATGCCGTCAACAATCTGGCCGACTACCCTGAAGGACTCACGCTGGAGCGGTTTCTGTCGCGCCAGCATGCGACGCATCGCCTGGCCGCGACCTTTGCCGGAGAAGCGCCACGCCCGACCGGCTGGCTGGGCGGCTGGCAGGGAGCCGTCGTCATCGCGCTGGAAAGCGGGCGTCCGTTCAACGTTTTTGCTGGAGGAGACTTCAACGGCGATGGCAATCCCAACAGTGACCGTCCGGGGCTGCTTCCGCGCAACAGCTTTCGGGGTCCGGGATTCGCCACGGTGGATGTCCGCCTTGGCCGCCGCTTCCGGCTGAGTGAGCACCGCGGATTGGAAGTGACACTCGATGCATTCAACGTGGCGAACCGGGTCAACATCCGCGACCTGAATCTGGCTTATGGAGGAACCAGTCTCGCTGTGCCGCCGAACCCACTGTTGCAGTTCGGCGCTCCGCGCGATGTGTTTGGGGCACGGCAGCTTCAATTAGGCGTCAAACTACGGTTTTAACCGCGACTTCCCGTGGTGGAAGCCATTTTGGGTGTCTGTTTGTGCAGGTGCTGACTTGCAGACCGGAACAAAATCAACAATCTTTGCCCCACATGCGCCCCGTACATTCAGGGAACGGCTGGTTTCAGGTGTCCCCGGTCGGCTCCACGTGGCGTTTCCACATGGCGTTCGGTTGGGGCGTCAAATCGGTCAGGTTGGTCATCACGGTTTGCAAAGGAGAGAACCGGTTGTGCATTGGCGGTGGAACTGGACAGGCAAAGGCTTCCTCTGGGTGTGGTTACTCGGTGTGGTTGGATTTGCGCCCGTAGTGGCGCTGGCGCAGCAGGATGGCGGCACGCGCCCGATGCGGGCGACATCGGTGCACACCCTCGTCGGCGGACGGGTGCGGATACAGTTCACCGATGCTTTCCGTGGCTATCTGCGCCGGGCGCACGTGGCATACGACACCGTCGGGGCCTCGGCTGCCGATGGCGACGCCGTAACCTTGCCGGTGGCGGACGGCCTGCTTGATCTGGCGTCGGGACGCGGCACGGCCGTATGGCGCGGCGGACTGGCGCTGGAAACGCCCAAAGCCGATGTCGAACTCCGGGGCTTTCGGCTGGATACCGTCGGCAAACTGCCGTTGGTGTGGGCCACTCTGGTGACCGAGGGTGAGCTCGACCGGACGGTGCCCCTGTTCACGGCAACACTTCCCTCCGAACAGCTTCCCCTCCGGTTGATCGGCGGTCGTGTGACGACGCTCCGCAATGTCGAACTGCGCCTGACGGCGGAAGGTGCGCTGCTTCTCAACCAGCTTTCCGAACGTGAAATCTTCTCCTCAAACCAGATGGTCGGTCTGGTCAATCTCATTGCCATCGTCGAGTAGCCCTCTGCCCATTGGCGCGCGCCCATGAAGGTTTTTGTCACAGGCGGCACCGGCTTTGTCGGCGCCAGTGTGCTGCGCGAACTGCTTGCCGGTGGGGCTGAAGTCCGGGCGCTGGCGCGACGCAACAGTGACCGGCGCAATCTCGAAGGTCTGAACGTCGAAGTCATCGAAGGCGATCTCGACGACGTGGCGCGGCTGACCCGCGCCATGGCCGACTGTGAGTGGGCCTTTCACGTGGCCGCCCACTACAGCCTGCTGCGGCGTGACCGGGACGCCATCTATCGCGCCAATGTCGAAGGCACGCGCCACGTCCTGCAGGCAGCGCGCGCCGCCGGCATCAAACGCCTTGTCCACACCAGTTCGGTGGCGGCCATCGGCGTACCGCCCGAAGGCGAAGTTGCCGACGAGACGTTTCAGACCACCGTCGGGGAACTTGTCAGCGATTACAAGAAGTCCAAGTTTCTGGCGGAACAGCTTGCCCGCGAAGCCGCCCGCGAGGGGCTTCCCGTTGTCATCGTCAATCCCAGCACGCCCATCGGGCCGTATGATGTCAAGCCCACACCGACCGGCGACATCGTGTTGCGCTTCCTGCAACGGCGCATGCCGGCCTACGTGGACACGGGGATGAACCTGATTCACGTGCGGGATGTCGCCATCGGGCATATCCGTGCCGCCGAGAAGGGGCGCGTCGGCGAGCGGTACATCCTCGGCCACCGGAACATGACGCTCAAGGAAATTCTGGACACCCTGGCGGCCATCACCGGGCTGCCGGCCCCAACGCGCCGCCTGCCCCACTGGTTGCCTGTTGTCGTTGGCGCAGTGGATGAATTCTTCCTGAGTCGGCTGACGGGAAAGCCGCCGACGGTCGCCTTTGATTCGGCCCGCATGGCAGCGCATCCGATGTATTATGACGCGACACGTGCCGTGACCTACCTGGGCCTGCCCCAAACGCCCATCGAGACGGCGTTGCAGGAAGCTGTAACCTGGTTTCGGGACCATGGCTACGTCTGAGCGAGACGGTTGCATGAACCTTCTGGAATCCGTACCTGCTGTCGTTCCTGCAGTTCGGGAGTGCGCCGAACCGGCGCTTCCAACCCCATCTGACCTGGCCGTGTGTGTGCGGGGCTGGCTTGATGTTGCCGAATGTGCGCGTCTGGTCGAGGGGGTCTATGCCGCTCGTGACCACTGGGTGGAAGCCTTTGGTGGATTGCAGTTTTCCCTGGGGCGCGCCTGGTACACCGACCTCGAAATGGAACGTGAGGCAGACTACTTTGCCGAAGCCGCCGAACGCAATGCCCTGGTCGAAAGGTATGCCCCGGGCGTGCAGCGCCGGATGCGCCGCCTGCTGCGCGCGGTGGTTGGGCAGCCGGTTATACAGCGGGAAGGTTGGTGCGGGGCCGGGGTGCACATCTTCCCGGCCGGCGGTTGGGTGGCCCATCAGGGCGGCGAAATCCACTTCGACACCGAAGGGCTGCGGCCCGAACAGCTTGCCGCCCGTGCGCCGGCGCTCACCGTGGTTGTCATGCTTCAGCCGCCACGCTCCGGCGGCGGTCTGCGATTGTGGGACGCCCGGTTCGAGGGCGAAGAAATCCCGTCGCCGGCGCAGTTGGAGCAGCCCAGTGCGTCCGTTACCTATGGCATCGGCGACGCACTGATTTTCGACAGCTACCGTCTGCACTGGATTGAACCCTTTGACGGCGACCGCGACCGCATTTCCACGACGGTGCATGCCGTCCGGGTGGGGGCAGTCTGGGAGAGTTGGTTCTGACCGCGCCCGGCACGTCCGCCAGGCAGAGTACCGGCCGCGTCACAGTGGCAGGTACTTGCCGATGATGGCCGCCAGCCGCCGGCGCGTTTCGGGAAACACCAGGTCCGGGCGCGTCATGATGGCGTTTTTGAGCGCAGAAGCGTAGGGCGAGGTGGGATTGGTCGCAGCCAGGCGGCGGAGCGTTCCCCGCACGATGCGCTGCGCGGTCGCCACGTTGCGGTTGAGGTAGTCAATGACCATTTCCACCGTCACATCGGCATGACCCGGATGCCAGCAGTCGTAATCCGTGACCATTGCCAGCGTGGCGTAACTCATTTCCGCTTCGCGTGCGAGTTTGGCTTCCTGGAGGTTGGTCATCCCGATGATGTCCATGCCCCATTGCCGGTACACATTCGACTCGGCGCGGGTGGAAAACGCCGGCCCTTCCATGCACAGGTACGTACCGCCCCGGTGGACGGTCACGTTGCCCAGTTCGCGTCCGGCCGCTTCCAGCGCGTCGCACAACACCGGGCACACGGGGTCAGCAAAGGTGACGTGGGCCACGATGCCTTCGCCGAAGAAGGTGGATTCGGCGGTTCGTCCGCGCGTCCGGTCGAAAAACTGGTCGGGAATGACGACATCGAGCGGCTTGAGTTCCTCCCGCAGTGAGCCGACGGCCGAAATCGAGATGACAAACTCGACGCCCAGCATCTTCAGGGCGTACATGTTGGCGCGATAGGGCAGTTCGGAAGGCAGCAGGAGATGTCCGCGACCGTGGCGCGGCAAAAAGGCCATGGGCACGCCGTCCAGCCGTCCGGTGATGATGGCGTCGGAGGGTTTTCCAAACGGGGTGTCGAGAAACAGCTCTTCTGTTTCCTCAAAGGCTTCCATGCGGTAAAAACCACTCCCGCCAATGACGGCATACTTGATGGGCGACGAAGGTAACGTGGTCATACGGGCGTTGTACACTCCACAATGAAATCACCAGGTGAGCCATACGATAGCATGACCGGAACCGATGGTATTCAGCGCCGCGCCCCGGGGGGGAGCGCGTCGGCTGTGTCACCAGAGGCGATCAAACCGGGCACCGGCCCGGCGGCCTGGCATGTTCTTGACCGGCGGATTGCCTACCTGGCGCGCACATGTGGACTGCTTCGGGGGACGTTCGTCCTGCCCGCGCCGGAAACGGCTGACCCGCCGGATACCTCGCCCGAAGCCCTCAACCACTGGCCGGCGAGGTTTTTGACGGCCGTCGCCCAGGAAGACGATGCCGCCTTCGTCCGGCGCTATGCTGCTTTGTTTGCTTCTGAGCCAGCGGCCGAAGCGCCACAGGTTGGGTTGTTTGACCGTTTGGCGGAGGTACCGTCGCTGGCAGCCTACGACGGCGTACTGGGGCGCTGGCTCGACGCGGGGGATGTCATTCACATCGGCGACCTGATGGCCGTCCGTCGCCAGCAGGGGGGAAGTCCGCTGTTGCTGACCATGGCCGATGTGCATCCGGCGCTGGCGGTGTCCCGCTGGTGTCTGGTGACGGACGTGCAGCACCGGGAACGGTTCGAGCCGTGGCTGCGGCTGTTGCGTACGCTCGGAACGGAAGACTTCGATCCCCTGGCCATGCAGTGCCGGGTGCTGGAGTTGCGCGAGCGTCTGCGGGAAGTCCAACTGGAAGCCGAGCGGAACCTTCAGGCGGAACTTCAGAAAAAAGACCGGGAGGTGGCCGCCGTCTGGCACGCCAAAGACGAGGAAATTGCCCGCCTGGGGGCGCAGTTGCACAACGTCCAGATGCAGGCGCAGACTCAGGCGGCGCAGCTTGCGGCCCGTCTGGCTGAACTGGAAGCCGCAGTGCAGGCCAAGGAAGAGGAGCTTGCCCAGGCGCACCGGCAGCTTGCCGAAGCCGTGGAAGAACTCCAGCGCACCCAACAGCAGACGGCGCAGCTTCAGCACCAACTCCAGGCCATTCTGGCATCACGTTCGTGGCGGCTTACGGCCCCACTGCGGCGGTGGTTCGGCCGGGGGATGCCCTGAACTCCCCAAAGTGCAACGCAGCCCTGCCCGCTGGAGCTGGCTGCACCTGTGCTCTGGACTCGCGCGAAGTCGCCCCGGTGTGATATGTCATCGGAAATGTTCTCAAAAATACAAACTGGCGAAAACCTATGGACCTGACGGCACTGACTCAAACCTTTCCCCTTGGCAGCGGTGGTACGGGGCGGCTGGTCTCGCTCCCGGCGCTGGCAGCAGCCGGCTTTGGCGATACTGCCACGCTGCCGGTCTCACTGCGCATCGTGCTGGAATCTGTCTTGCGCAACTGCGACGGAAAACGCATCACCGAAGACGATGTACGCCGCCTGGCGCAGTGGGCACCGACGGCTGAGCGGACGGCGGAGATTCCCTTCGTTGTCGCCCGGGTACTGCTTCAGGACTTCACCGGCGTGCCGCTGCTGTGCGATCTGGCCGCCATGCGCTCGGCGCTCGAACGCCTGGGCCGCGACCCGGCGCTCATCGAGCCGCTCGTGCCCGTGGATTTGGTCATTGACCATTCCGTGCAGGTGGATTTCACCGGGCGCGAACGAAACCTGCCGACCCTGGGCGGCAACGGGCTGGGTGGCAATGGCACGCCGGCCGATCCGCTGACGCTCAACATGCAGTTGGAGTTTGAGCGCAACCGGGAACGCTATGAGTTTCTGAAGTGGGGCATGCAGGCGTTCAGGACGTTTCGGGTCATTCCGCCGGGCATCGGCATCTGCCATCAGGTCAATCTGGAATATCTGGCGCAGGGCGTACTTTCCCGCGATGACCTGTACTTCCCGGACACGCTCGTGGGGACGGACTCCCACACAACCATGATCAACGGCCTGGGCATCGTCGGCTGGGGCGTGGGGGGCATCGAAGCCGAAGCCGCCATGCTGGGTCAACCCGTGTCGTTTCTGACCCCGGACGTGGTTGGAGTCAACCTCAAGGGCCGCCTGCGCGAGGGCGTTACGGCCACCGACCTCGTGCTGACCGTTACGGAAATGCTGCGCAAGGCGGGTGTCGTCGGGAAGTTCGTCGAGTTTCACGGGGAAGGGGCGGCGGAGTTGAGCGTTCCCGACCGGGCCACAATTGCCAACATGGCGCCGGAATACGGTGCGACCATGGGCTTTTTCCCGGTGGATGAAAAAACCTGCACCTATCTGCTGGCCACGGGCCGCTCGCCGGAGCACGTCGCCACGGTGCGTAACTACTTCGAGGCACAGGGGATGTTCGGCATCCCGGCCGCGGGGGCCTGCCGCTATTCAACGGTTCTGGAACTGGATTTGGCGACCGTGGAAGCCAGCGTGGCTGGCCCGAAGCGTCCCCAGGACCGGATTGCCGTCGGGCGGTTGGCCCCGGCCTTTGGGGAGAGCCTCCAGAAGCCGGTCAAAGAAGGCGGGTTCGGTGTCGCACCCGATGCGGTTGCCACACGCCATGCCGTAAGCGATCCCTACTTTGGCGATCTTGGCCACGGGGATGTCGTCATTGCCGCCATCACTTCCTGCACGAACACGTCAAACCCCAGCGTGATGCTGGCTGCCGGTCTGCTGGCACGGAAGGCGGTGGCGCGTGGGCTGCGCGTGCGCCCCACGGTCAAGACTTCGCTGGCCCCCGGCTCACGCGCCGTCACGGCTTACCTGGAAAAAACCGGCCTGCTGCACGACCTGCGGCAGGTGGGCTTTGATGTTGTGGGTTATGGCTGCACGACCTGCATCGGCAACTCAGGTCCGCTCGATCCGGCCATCGAGGAAGCCATCACCACGCACAGCCTGGTGGCGGCCAGTGTGCTTTCCGGCAACCGCAACTTCGAGGCGCGGGTGCATCCCAATGTCAAAGCCAACTTTCTGATGAGTCCGCCGCTGGTCGTTGCCTTTGCCCTGGCCGGGCGGGTGACGCTCGACCTGGCGCAGGAGCCGCTGGGGTATGACGATGCCGGTCAGCCGGTGTATCTGCGGGAGGTCTGGCCGACGACCGAAGAGATTGGAGCGGTACTGGCAGCAGCCTTTGACCGCGAGACTTACCAGCGGCTTTACGCTGATTTCACCGCTGAACATCCGCTGTGGAATGCCATTCCCACCGTCACCGGGCAGGTCTATCGGTGGCAGGCGGATTCGACCTACATCCAGGAACCGCCGTTTTTTGCCGACTTCAGTCTGGAAACGGGTACGTTTGCTGACATTCACGGCGGGCGGGCGCTGGCGATCTTTGGCGATTCCGTCACGACCGATCACATCTCCCCGGCGGGCAGCATCAAGCCGACCTCCCCGGCCGGGCAATACCTTCAGGCGCGACAGGTGGCGGTGGCCGATTTCAACAGTTACGGCGCGCGCCGGGGCAACCACGAGGTCATGATGCGCGGCACGTTCGCCAATGTCCGCATCAAAAACCTCATGGTGCCGGGGACGGAAGGCGGCATCACGGTGCACCAGCCCAGCGGCGAACGGATGGCCATCTATGACGCCGCCATGCGCTATGCCGAAACCCGGACGCCGCTCTTTGTTTTGGCCGGGAAAGAATACGGCACGGGCAGTTCCCGCGACTGGGCGGCAAAGGGCACGGCGCTGCTGGGCGTACGGGTGGTGGCGGCGGAAAGCTTCGAGCGTATCCACCGCAGCAACCTCGCCGGCATGGGCGTGCTGCCCTGTCAATTTACTGGCGGCGTCACGGTGCAGTCGCTGGCCCTTGACGGCAGCGAAACCTATGCCCTGGAAGGTTTGTCCGGCAGCGTCAGTCCGCGCCAGATGGTGACGCTCGTGATTGAACGGGCTAACGGGACGGTGGAGCGCATCCCGGTTCAGCTCCGCCTCGACACCCCGGTGGAGATTGACTATTACCGCCACGGCGGAATTTTGCCCTACGTGCTCCGGCAAATGCTAACGTAGCGGGCTTGGGTGGAGCACTGCCGCCAAACGCTGTGGCGGGCTGAAACAACAAAGCCGGAGGAAACACGCTGCTTGCAGGACCTGAAAGATATGTCGCGGATGCGCCTGACGATTTTCCGCGATTACGGCTGGCTGCTGTATTCTCTTGTCATCCGCGACCTGCGCGGGCGGTACAAAGGTTCGGTACTCGGTTTCTTCTGGACGTTCCTCAACCCGCTGCTGCTGATGCTGACCTACAGTATCGTCTTCGGGTACTTCCTGCAGGTCAACGCGCCAGCCTATCCGGTCTTTATCCTCAGCGGCCTGCTCCCGTGGATATGGTTTTCGACGGCCCTGCTGCAAGGTTCGACCTCGATTCTGGAAGGCGCTTCGTACGTCGGTAAGACCATTTTCCCCACGCCGGTGCTGCCGCTCGTGCCGGTGCTGGCCGGGATGGTCAACTATCTGCTGTCGCTGCCGCTGCTGTTGCTGCTGTTGCTTGCCTTCCGGCTGCCGCTGGGGTGGGGACTGGTGTGCTTTCCGGTGTTGCTTCTCATTCAGGCGCTGCTGCTGTCCGGGCTGACAATGGCGCTGTCGGCGCTCAGCGTGACGTTTCGGGATACGCAGCACCTGCTCGGCCACATCGTGACCATTCTCTTCTTTATGATGCCGATTATGTATCCGCTGACGGCGATTCCCGAACGGGCGCGGTGGATTGTCGAGCACAATCCGCTGGTGGGACTTTTTTACGGCTACCAGCAGATATTCTATTATGGCGAAGTCCCTGACCCGCGCCGGTTGCTGTGGCTGTTGGTGCTGGCCGTGGCGGTGTTCTACGGTGGGCAGTTCACATTCAACCGGCAGTCGGAGTCCTTTGCCGAACACATTTAGCGAACGCACGCCAGCGCCGGTTGTGGGGCGCGTGGGAGGCGCACGTTTGGGCATCTTTGCCGGCTGCGCCATTCCGTTTTTCAAGTCCAAGGAGAGTGCCAGCTTATGAGTGCACCGACGCCACAGGCTCGCCCTGTCATCAATCCGATTCGTACCCGGTCTGACTGGCAGGCCCAGCGGGCCGCCTGCCAGCAGGACCCCGGCGCTTTCCACGGCGCCATTGCGCGCCGTGAGCTGCACTGGTTCGACCCCGCACACCGGGCGTGGGTGACGTACGACGAAGCCGCCGCACGCTGGACGGGCTATGACGATGCGACCGGTGCGCCGGTGACGCCCGACCTGCCGCCGGATTTCAGCCCGTGGAAGCGGGCGTTTGACGACTCGGAAGCGCCTTTCTACCGGTGGTTTGCCGGTGCGTGGACAAATGCCTGCTTCAACGAAGTGGACCGCCACGTGCTTGCCGGGCACGGTGAGGAGGTTGCCTTCTACTTCGAGGGCGACCGCTGGGACCAGTCCCTGGATGAGGGCCGGGGCGGCCCCGTCGTCTCCTTTGCCGTTACCCGCAAGCAGCTTCTGCTGGAGACCGTCAAGGCGGCCATGGTGCTTCAGAAGTTGGGGCTGCGCGCTGGCGACCGCATCGCCATCAACCTGCCCAACATCATGGAGCAAATCTATTTCACTGAAGCGGCCAAGCGGCTGGGGGTCATTTACACGCCGGTGTTTGGCGGTTTTTCGGCCAAAACCCTCAGTGACCGCATCCACGATTCGGGCGCCAGAGTCGTCATCACCTCGGATGGCGGCTACCGGAATGCGCAGATTGTGCCCTACAAGGAAGCCTACACCGACAAGGCGCTGGATGATTATGTGCCCGTGGCGGACGTGCTCGACATCGTTCACAACACACTGGAACTGCTCACCGAGAAATCCACTTTCGGATGGTCGGGTGAGCATTTCCACGATGCCGTCATCGAGCATATCTGCCGGGCCGTACGGGAAGCCATTGCCGGGGACATCACCGTGGAGCGCGCCGACGCCATGCGCGGCGTCGGTGTGGGGTTGAGTGAACTGCGCCTGCTGTCAGCCAAGGCGAAATCCATGATTCGCACGGCCATTGCCAAGGCGCTTGTGACGACGCCGGCCCGCGTCGAAGCTGTCATCGTGGTCAAACACACGGGACAGGATATTGTCTGGCGTCCTGAACGTGACCACTGGGCGCACGACCTGCTGGCTGCGGCCAGCCGGCAACTGCTCGAAACGGCACGGGCGCGCGGGTTGGCCGTCGAAACCGAAGCCGATTTGCTGGGACTGCCGACTGCGGATTTCATCGCCGTCCTCTACGCGCATTCACGTCCGGTGCCGGTGGACGCCGAGTTTCCGCTGTTTTTCATCTACACCTCCGGCAGCACCGGGAAGCCCAAGGGGGTCGTTCACGTTCACGGGGGCTATGTGGCCGGCATTGCCCACACGATGCAGGTGGCCTTCGATGCGCGGCCGGGCGATGTCATGTATGTCATCGCCGATCCGGGCTGGATTACCGGACAGAGCTATCTCATTTCAGCGGCGCTGACGACGCGCGTCACCAGCGTGATTGCCGAAGGCGCGCCGGTGTTTCCCAATGCCGGACGCTTCGCCTCCATCATCGAGCGTTACCGGGTCAACATCTTCAAGGCCGGCTCGACCTTCCTCAAGGCCATCATGAGCGATGCCCAGAACCGCGCCGATGTCGAGCGGTATGACGTTTCCTCGCTGCACGTGGCGACGTTCTGCGCCGAGCCGACTTCGCCTGCCGTACAGCAGTTCGGCATGGACCTGCTCTGCCGGCAGTACATCAACTCCTACTGGGCCACGGAGCACGGCGGCATCGTCTGGACGCACTTTTACGCCAACGAGGACTTTCCCCTGCGCCCCGACGCCCACACCTATCCGCTGCCGTGGGTGATGGGGGATGTGTGGGTGGCCGAGGAAACGGATGACGAGGGCGTCGTCCGGCGGCACCGCCCGGCCGAAATCGAGGAAAAAGGGGAAATCGTCATCACGCAGCCTTATCCCTACCTGGCGCGCACGGTCTGGGGTGATGTCGGGAAGTTTGCCGTGACGACGATCCCTGTGGGTGACGGGCGGGAAGCCGTGGCTGTTACGCCCGCCTGGCGCGGCGATTTCGAGCGTTACAGGAAGCTGTACTGGACGAAATGGGCCGGGACACTGGCCTACACCCAGGGCGATTTTGCACGCAAGTACGCCGACGGCAGCTTCAGCCTGCACGGCCGCTCCGACGACGTCATCAACGTGAGCGGGCACCGTCTGGGCACGGAAGAAATCGAAGGCGCCATCCTGCGCGACAAACAGATCAACCCCAACTCCGTCGTCGGCAACGTCATTGTCATCGGTGCGCCCCACCGCGAGAAGGGACAGACACCGGTGGCCTTCATTCTGACAGCCGAAGGTCGCAAGCTGACGACCGAAGACGAACGGCGGCTGTCGGAACTCGTCCGTCAGGAAAAAGGGCTGACGGCTGTTCCGTCGGACTACATCCCGGTCACGGCATTTCCTGAGACGCGCAGCGGCAAGTACATGCGGCGTTTCCTCAAGAACCTGCTCTTTGGCGAGCCGCTGGGCGACACCACGACGCTGCGCAACCCCGAAGTGCTCGCTGACCTTGCGGACAAAATCAAAGCCTGGCGCGAGAAGGCACGCCTGCGCGAAGAAAGCCGCGTGTTTGAGACCTATCGTTACGTGCGTGTGCAGTACTTCGACGTGGTGCCGCCCAAAGCCGGACAACCCGCCCAACGGATTGCGCTGGCCACGATTACCAACCCGCCGGTCAATGCGCTCAACGAACGGGCGCTGGATGAACTCATTACGGTCATCGAGCACCTTGAGCGCCGCGAGGATGTGAAAGTCGTCATCTTCACCGGCGAGGGCACCCGCTCGTTCGTGGCCGGGGCCGATGTCAAGCAGTTGCTTGACTTCAAAACCGTGGCGGAAGCCCTGCCCCTGCCCAACAACGCCCACCTGGCTTTCGGCAAAATCGAGCGGATGCACAAGCCGGTGATTGCCGCCATCAACGGGGTTGCCCTGGGGGGCGGCAACGAGTTTCAGATGGCCTGTCACTACACGGTGAGCGAGCCGACGGCCATCTTTGGGCAGCCCGAAATCCGGCTGCATCTCATTCCCGGCTATGGCGGCACGCAGCGGCTGCCGCGCCTGCTGGCGCTGCGGCGTGGGAACTGATACCGCCGGATGCTGTCAGCGATGCCGTCAGCGCGCACCCGCATCAAAATCTGCGGTGTCACGTGCCCTGCCGATGCCGAGGCGGCCGTGGCTGCCGGCGCTGACCTGCTGGGGCTGATCTTTGCCCCTTCCAGCGTACGGCGTGTGGAAGTGGAAACCGCGCGTGCCATTGCTGCAGCCGTCCAGGGACGTGCCGAGACCGTCGCCGTGTTTCAGGATGCGCCTGCTGACGCCATCAATGCCGTCGCAACGCACATCGGTTGTGATTTCGTCCAGTTGCACGGGCAGGAAGCCCCGGCGCTGGCAGCCAGGGTCATCCGGCCGGTGATTCGCGCCGTGGTGGTGACGGCCGCCACGGCAGAAACGGAAGTCAGGCTGTGGGCGCAGACAAAGAACGTCGCCCACCTGCTGTTTGACCGCCCCAAGGCGCAACCGGAAGCCGACTGGGAAGCCCGGCTCGACCGCCTCTGGGCGGCGGTCACTTCCGGGACCGACCGCTTTCCAGGGAGCTTTGTCGCCGGCGGGCTTTCTGCCGAGAACGTGCCGCAGGTGATCCGGCGGTGGCGTCCCTATGGCGTGGATGTGGCTTCCGGGGTGGAGTCTGCGCCCGGACGAAAAGACGCCCGCCGGATGCAGGCCTTTTGCCAGGCCGTCCGGCAGGCGCTGGAACCGGTCTGAGTCCGGTCGTAGCTGCCAAAAACGAACGCCGACCCGGAAGGGGTCGGCGCATCCCTTTGGCTGTGCTTTCCGGTTCTGCCCTAGAAGGCTTCGTCGAAGGCGACTTCTCCGGTGACGCCAACCTGATAGGCCGCCACACGTCGTTCAAAGAAGTTCGTCACTTCCTGCACATCCTGCAGGTCCATGAAGGGAAACGGATTGCGGACGTAGAAGCGTCTTTCGCAGCCGAGTCGCGCCAGGCGCTGGTCGGCCACAAACTCCAGGTACTGCCGCATGTCGGCCAGCGACAACCCGGCCACGCCGCCCGAAAGCAGGTCTTCCGCAAACTGCATTTCGCAGTCCACGGCTTCCTCAATCATCTGCACCAGGGCGGCTTCCATCGCGTCGTCGAACAGTTCCGGTTCTTCCTGCCGTACCTGGTCGGCGACGGCAAAGGCAAAGTTCATGTGCAGGCTTTCATCCCGGAACACCCAATTCGTCCCCGAAGCCAGCCCGTGCAGCAATCCCTTGGAGCGCAGAAAATACACGTAGGCAAAGGCCGCAAAGAAGAACAGCCCCTCGACGCAACTGGCAAAGCACAGCAGGTTGAGCAGGAATTTCCGGCGGTCTTCGCGGGTGTGCAGTTCATCGAGCATGAAGATCGAATCCATCCACCGCTGGCAGAACTGTGCCTTGCGCGCAATGGAGGGAATGTTGTGGACAGCGGCAAAGGCGCGCTCCCGCTCAGCCAGGTCGGGAATGTAGGTGTCGAGCAGCGTCAGGTAGAACTGGACGTGGAGCGCTTCCTCGAAAAGCTGCCGCGAAAGGTACATCCGCGCTTCGGGCGCGTTGATGTGCTTGTAGAGGTTGAGCACCAGGTTGTTGCCCACAATGGAATCGCCGGTGGCAAAAAAGGCCACCAGGCGGTGAATGAGGTGGCGTTCCGCTGGTGTCAACCGGCTGTGCAGGTCAGCCACGTCGGTTGAAAAATCCACTTCCTCAACCGTCCAGGTGTTTTTGACCGCATTGCGGTACATCTCATAAAACAGCGGATACTTCATCGGCCGCAACGTCAGGTTGAAGCCGGGGTCGAGCAACATAATGAGTCCTCCTTACATTTCAGGCGCGCGGCGAACCGGTGCCGCGCCGCCCGAAGTACGAAACATTCTGCCCCTGGCCAGGTATGACGGGGATGGCTGACCGGGGTTACTGGCAGGCTTCACAGCTTTCCGGGTTGGCCAGCGAACAGGCCAGCGCCGCATCGTCCGATGGGGTGGGTTGTGGCGCGCCGGGGCCATTCCCGCCCGTACCGGCCGCGGTCGGCGCGACGGTTGCCTTGGCAATGGTCGTTGCCGGACGCGAGCGCAGGTAGTAGGTCGTTTTGAGGCCCTTCTTCCAGGCGTACATGTACATCGAAGACAGCTTGCCGATGCTGGGCGATTCCATAAACAGGTTGAGTGACTGGGACTGGTCAATGTAGGCCCCCCGTGCGGCAGCCATATCAATGAGCGCCCGCATGGGCAGTTCCCAAGCCGTGCGGTACAGCCGCCGGAGGTCTTCGGGAATCGCGGCAATGCCCTGAATGGAGCCATCGGCCAGCTTGATCTGGGTACGGATGTCTTCGTTCCACAGCCCCAGCCGCTTGAGGTCTTCCACAAGGTAGCGGTTGATTTGCAGGAAGTCGCCCGAAAGCGTCTCGCGTTTGAAGAGATTGGACACTTGTGGCTCGATGGCTTCGTAGCAGCCGCAGATTGAGGCAATGGTGGCCGTCGGCGCAATGGCGATGAGCAGGCTGTTGCGCAGTCCCGTCGCCCGGATGCGCTCGCGCAGGGCATTCCAGCGTTCGGGATCGGGCGGCGTAACGCCCCACAGATCGAATTGCAGAATGCCCTGGGCCGCGCGGGTTTCAGGAAAGGCCGGGTGCGGGCCATGCACTTCGGCCAGGTCACAGGACGCCGCCAGCGCGTGGTAATAGACCTCTTCCTGGATGCGGGTGGAGAGTTCCAGCGCTTCGGGCGAATCAAACGGCAGGCGGAGCTGAAAGAACACATCCTGCAGGCCCATCAGTCCCAATCCGATGGGCCGCCACCGGCGGTTGGATGCGGCGGTGGAGGGGATGGGGTAGAAGTTGATGTCAATGACGCGGTCAAGTTGGCGAACCGCGATGCGGACGTTGCGCGCCAGCTTCTCGAAGTCAAACCGGCCGTCCGTGACATGCCGGGCGAGGTTGAGCGAGCCGAGATTGCACACAGCGGTTTCGGTCGGGGAGGTGACTTCGATGATTTCCGTGCAGAGGTTGGACAGATGCACGACCCGGCCAGGCTGGGCCGTCTGGTTGCACTTGCGGTTGGCCGCGTCCTTGAAGGTCATCCAGCCGTTGCCGGTCTGCGCCAGCGTCCGCATCATCCGCTGGTAGAGGTCACGGGCGCGTATCTGGCGGGTGTAGAGTTTTTCGCTTTCGGCCTTGAGGTACGCCGCCTCAAACTCCTCGCCATAGAGGTCGGGCAGGTGCGGCACGAGCTTGGGGTCAAACAGTGACCACGGGCCGTCTTCCTCAACGCGCTTCATGAAGAGGTCGGGAATCCAGTTGGCCAGATTGAGGTTGTAGGTGCGGCGCGCTTCATCCCCCGTGTTGTCACGCAGTTCGAGGAAGTCTTCGATGTCGGCGTGCCAGGGTTCGAGATAGACGCAGCAGGCCCCCTTGCGCTTTCCGCCCTGATTGACGGCCGCGACCGAGGAATCCAGCGTTTTGAGCCACGGGACAATGCCGTTGGAGTGCCCGTTCGTGCCCCGGATGAGCGACCCTTTCGACCGGACGCGGTGATAGGCCAGCCCGATGCCGCCGGCAAACTTCGACAGCAGCGCCACATCCGTATATTTCTGGTAAATCGCCGCCAGGTCATCTTCCGGCGAGTCGAGCAGGAAACAGGAAGAAAGCTGCTCGTGGCGCGTGCCGGCATTGAACAGCGTCGGGGTGCTGGCCATGTATTCCAGCGAGGACAGCAACTGATACAGCTCAATGGCTTCGGCCACCGTTTGCGCCAGCCCGCTGGCCACGCGCAGGAAGAAATACTGGGGCGTCTCAAGGACCGCGCGCGAGGTGGGATGCTTGAGCAGGTAGCGGTCATAGACGGTGCGCAGACCGAAATATTCAAATGCCTGATCGCGCTCGTCGCAGATGGCTTCGTCGAGCTTGCGCCGGTTCTCGCTGACGAAGTTGCGAACGCGGTCATTGATAAGGCCGAGGTCGTAACCGGCAGTGATGGATTGCGAAAAGGAATAAATGTTCTGGTTGCGGACTTCCTTGTGAATGTAGGTCGCCAGCAACCGGGCCGCGAGGCGGGAATACTCCGGCTCCTCGACGATGAGCGAGGCGGCCGTGTTGATGGAAAGCTGGTCAAGTTCGGCCGTAGTGGCCCCATCGTACAGTCCACCGATGGTCTTGGTCGCCACCCGGTAGGCGTCTATGTTCGTCAGCCCGGTACAGCACCGGCCGACGGCGCGGATGATCTTGTTCACATCCACCGGCTCGTAGCTGCCATTGCGTTTTCTGACACGCATGCTCGAAGGGATGGTCTCGGTTTGGCGGGCCGCAGCGGATTCGTTCATGGCAGTGACTTCTTTATCTGTAAGCAGGGACAACAAGGGCAGTGAGTGCGTCAACGTGCATGGGCGGAAACGCCGCAGATGTCGTCGTCGGACCCCGGTGCGCCAGCTTGTTCCCGTGAAGGATTACCTGGTTGGTGAGTTATCCGGGCAACCTGCCCGGTGAACGAGCGCGATTGTGGGCTGGCCGCGGCGGATTTGTCAAGGCTTCCGGCACAAGATGTTGTGGCTTTTGCCCGTAAACCTACCATCCGTCGTAAGTTAAACCGTGCGCAAGGCCCCGCCGTCGCCCGGAACCCGGGCGAACCCTGGAGGCAAATCCTGGGCTGGACGGACATTGCCCCACGAGCGCCAGCTTCAGCGGGTCAGGGCGCGGGCGCGCAGGGCCGCATGCAGGGCAAGCACCTGCTGGCGGGTTGGCTCGAACCCTTCCGAGGTGTCAATCTCGAAGTCGGCGTAGCGCCGTTTTTCTTCGGAAGGCATCTGGGCGGCGATGCGCTGGGCGGCTTCTTCACGGCTGAGGCCGTTGCGTGCCATCAGGCGGGTGAGTTGGATTTCGGGGCGGCACCAGACGACCACCACCACGTCAAGGCGCCGGTAGCCGCCGGATTCAATGAGCAGCGCCGCATCCACGACGGCAATGCCCTGTGGGTCACAGGCTTCGACTTCGCGCAGCAGGCGGTCCTGTTCGGCGTGGACGCGCGGATGCACGATGGCATTGAGCCGGGACCGCGCTTCGGCGTCGGCAAACACCAGGCGACCGAGTTTGGCGCGGTCCAGCGTGCCGTCGGCGGCCAGTACGTCCGGGCCAAAGGCGTCCACGATGTCGTTCAACGCCGGCATGCCGGGCTGCACAACGGCCCGGGCAATGTCGTCGGCATCGAAAACATGGCAGCCCAGTTCGCGCAGGAGGGCGGAAACATAGGATTTGCCCACGGCGATGCCGCCTGTAAGTCCGACGCGAAGCATAGGGCTACCTTGCCGGGACGGTTTGCGGGAGGGTTCAGTTGATGCCCATCAGCATGTCGGCGGCCTGCTGGTAGGAGGCAAAGACGCTTTCGGCCGCCGCATTTCCACCGCAGATGAGCGCCACCGGACACTCATACTTGCCCAGTGGGACGCCGCCATCCAGCAGGGCGGCCACCACGGCGGCCCCGGCCGGCTCGACAATCTGATTGCACTCCGCCCACAGCCACCGCATTGCCTGGACCATCTGGCGGTCATCAATGAGGTGCACCGTATCCACATACTGGCGCGTGACGCCGAAGGTCAAATCACTCACACTGCGGGGGGCCAGCGTATCAGCAATGGTACGCACCTGTTGGACGCCCGTCCGGCAGCCGGCCGCCAGGCTTTTGCTCATGGAAGGCGCGCCGACCGGCTCAACGCCGATGATGGTCACACCAGGCTTTTTCTGGCGGATGGCCGCCGACACGCCGGCAATCAGCCCGCCGCCGCCGACGGCCACCAGCAGGCAGTCCATGTCGGGCAGGTCTTCGAGCATCTCCAGTCCGACGGTGCCCTGTCCTTCGACGACCGAAACGCCGTCGAAAGCCGGGACGTACGCCAGACCTTCCGCCGCAGCATGTTCGAGCGCCCTGGCGTTGGCATCGTCCCAGGCTTCGCCGTGCTTGATGACTTTGGCCCCGTAGCGCGCAATCCGCATGACGCGGTCTTCGCTGGCGCGTTCGGGCAGGTACACAATGGCCGGCACGTCGAGACGGTTGGCTGCATACGCCAGCGCCAGCCCGTGATTGCCGCCGGAGGCCGTAATCACGCCGCGCTGACGCTGGGACGGATCGAGCTGGAGCAGGGTGTTGAACACGCCACGCGCCTTGAACGAGCCGCTGACCTGCATGTTTTCGAGCTTGAAGTGAATGCGTGGGTGCACGTCACGGTGCACCAGGGGCATTGGCAGCATCGGGGTATGGCGGATGTAGGGGGCAATCCGCTCCCGCGCCGCCACGAAGGCTTCGAGGGGAATCGAGTACGACATAAAACGACTTGAGCCAAGGGTAAAATCAGTGCTAACCGCACTCAGTAGTGTCGGGCGTTTGGCCGCGACTGTCCAGTAAAATCTCTCTCCCGAAGACGACCGGGGGAGAAACCGCCGGGCGGCATGTCTGGCGACCACGATGCATGTCACGATGCACGTCAGGCGCGGGTGCGACTGCCTCGCGCCGGAAAGTCAGGAAATGATGTCCAGGCCAGAGAAGAATGGGAAGGTTGCCCAACCGTCACGCTATGCCTATCGGTTGACCATCGAGTACGACGGCTCACGGTATGCCGGATGGCAGGAACAGCGTCAGGTGCGTACGGTTGCCGGAGAGTTGCGCCGGGCATTGAGCGAAGTGCTTGCCGACCCGACGCTTGACCTGGGCGGGGCCGGGCGGACGGATGCCGGTGTGCATGCGCTGGGGCAGGTTGCCCACCTGCGAACGGTAACGCGCCTGGACCCGGATGAACTGCGTCACCGGGTCAATGACGCGCTGCCGAGTGATATTTGCGTTTTTGATGTCGCACCGGCCCCGCTGAGTTTTCACGCGCGGCACGACGCCATTGCGCGCTATTACCTCTACCAGATTGCGTTGCGGCGGATGGCCTTTGCGAAAAAGTACATCTGGTGGGTGCGGGACCGGCTCGATGTGGAAAAGATGCGCGCGGCAGCGGAAGTCCTGCGGGGTTTTCACGACTTCACGGCGTTTTCCCAGAAGGGACCGGTGGATCACAGCCTGACGCGCGATGAGCAGGCCCGGACGGAATCGAAGCTGGTCGATGTGCATGAGCTGACGGTGAACCTGCGGCCGGGGATGATGGTCGTGCGGATTGGCGCGTCGCACTTTTTATGGCGGATGGTACGCCGGATTGTCGGGGCGCTGGTGGCCGTCGGCGCTGGAAAGCTGACGGTGGAGGACATCCGGCTGGCGCTGCGGCGGGCGCAGCCGAATGAGACCATCGCGCAGTTGACGGCCCCGGCTTCGGGCCTGTTTCTGGAAAAGGTGGAGTATCCGCGTGAGTTGGTTGACCCGCAGCCAGTGGATGTCCTGGCGCGGCTGGGACTGCCGGCCGAGCGGGAAGCAATGGTGCAGAAGTACCGGTCGGAGCCGAAACGCCGTTCACCGCCGCGGCCGGCGCGCCCCGGCCGCCCCTAGCTCCTGTCCGTCTGGTGGACAGCCTTGGCGGCGGTATAGCTGATGTTGAGATTTTTGCACCGATTCGTGCAGACTGAACCTCTTTCCGACCCCGTTGCGCGCCGTTGCCGCCTTCTGTCCCCCCGGAAGATTTGTCGGCAGCGGCGACGAAAATGCTGCGGCCGCAATAGTGACTTGTCGCCAGAGCAGAAACCGTTGGAGCCGAACATGAAGGCTACCTTCCCTCTGTGGAAATTGGACGTGCCGGCTGCCCTGGCGGCGCTCGTTGCCGGGGGACTGGGGCTTGGTCTCAATGCCTTCCCGCTATCTATCGGCAGTGATCTGCACCTCATCTTTGGTCCGATCTTTCCGCTCATCATCGCCTTGACTTTCGGCCCGTTATACGGAATGGTCGCGGCCCTGCTGGCCGGTCTCGCCACGGTGTGGTTGTGGGGCCACGGGCTGGCGCTGCCTTTTCTGGCGGCTCAGGCGTTTGTTGTCGGGTGGTGTGTCCAGCGCTGGAAGTGGCGGGCGCTCTTTGCAGATGCCGTCTTCTGGGTCGGTATCTCACCCCTGCTTTACTTCCTGCATGTCCGTTCCGGGGTGTACCCGGATGGCCTCGGCCCGGCTGTGGCCTTCAAGTATGTCGTCAATGGGTTGCTGTGCACGACCCTGGCCGATTCATCTCTTGGCTGGCCGGCATTCGGACGTCTGTTGGCACGGTATGGCGCCAGGCTGCCGGAAAACACCATGGCTGCCCGGCTGACACGGGTGCTCACTCTGGTGGCGGTTGTGCCGGCGTGTGCTCTGTCCGCCTGGTATGCCCACGCTGCATCGGACCAGCAGGAGCAGGAAGTACGCGCTGAGCTGACAACACAGACCAGGTTTGTGGCCAATGTGCTCAGTGACAAGCTACTGGTAGCGCGGCAGAATGTGACCATACTTGCCGAACGGCTGTCCGAGATGCCAGACGACCCAGCCGCCGTCGCGCGTAGGTTGCAGCGTTATCACCAGCACGCTTTTCTGTTCGAGACACTTCTGGTGGCCGACACGGCCGGCAAGGTCATCGCCAGCAGTCCCGTGGTTTCCGAACCGCAGTTGAATGTTGCCGGCCATCCCTACCTGCAGGCGGCACTGTCCGGGCAAAACGTTGTGATTTCAGATGGTTTGCACTGTCCAGTCCCGGCGGGGAAGGACCCCTGCATAGCATTTGCCGCGCCGATTCGGTTGCCGGATGGCAGCGTGCGAGGCGTCGTCGAGGGGCGGATGACGACCACCCAACTCTCACGGCTGCTGTCGGGCAGTGTCGCCTATCGGGGTGAACCGTTCCACATGGTCGTTCTGGACCGGCAGTCGCAGGTTCTGGCGACAAACCGCCCTGACCTTTTTCCACTGCTGGCCAAAACGAGGCTCTCCGACATCCGGGCGTATGACCGGGCGCTGTGGCTTCCGATTCCTGCCTCCGGGCAAGAAGCCCGCTTCTGGGTCTGGCAGGAACGGGAGCCGGAGACCGGCTGGCGATGCTATGCCCTGGTCCCCTTCGCGGTTGTCCATCAGCGGGCGGCGACGGTGTTCATCCCGTTCCTGCTGGCCATTCCGTTTGTGTTGTTTGTGGTGGCGTGGGCGTCGGGTGTGACCGTCCGCCGGGTGATGCGACCGCTGGATGAGTTGACCGCCACGGCACGGGTGCTTGCCGCCGATCCGGGACAGGCGCCGGCCATCCTGAACGGACAAACCGCGCCAGCAACGCACCTGCCGGCAGAGATTGCCCACCTGACGGAGGCTTTCCGTGCCATGGCCAGACAGGTGGGAAAGACCCTGAACCACCTGCGCGCCACGAACATCGAGCTGGAAATTGCCCGGCAACGTCTGGAGGACGCGCGTGACAACCTGGAGCGTGAGCTGGCGGCGCGGACGGCCGAAATCGAACGCCGTGAAGAAGCGCGTCTGCGGTCGCAAAAGCTGGAGTTGCTGGGGCACCTCACCGGTGGCATCGCCCATAACTTCAACAATCTTCTGACCGTGATTCTCAGCTACAGCTCGCTTGAACTCAGCCGGCGTGCGCCCGATGATCCGGCGTGTAAGGGGCTTCAGTCTATCCGGCGGGCCGCCGAGCGCGGACGTGATCTCGTCAAGCAGTTGATGGCGTACAGCCGCGCCAGCGAAGCCAGCGCCGCCCTGTGCTTCCCGCTGCACGATGCCCTGCGAACGGTGCAGGGGATGGTGGAACGGCTTTTCAACGAGGAGGTCGAACTGACCACAAACTTCGCCGCTGGCGAAGTCTTCGTGTACGCCATCCCACAGGAACTGGAGCAGGTTTTTCTCAACCTGCTGGTCAATGCCCGCGACGCCATGCCCAACGGAGGCACGATCAGTCTGGAAACCACCCTGGTAACCGATGCTGCGGCGGAAGCCGGCGGCGTGGTCTTTCCGGCCGGAAGCCGCCTGGAGGATTTCCTGGCGGCGCAGCCGGTCGTCCGCATCTCCGTACGCGACACCGGAACCGGCATCCTGCCGGAAGTCATGGCGCGGCTGTGTGAGCCGTTCTTCACGACGAAGGAACAGCACAAGGGCACCGGACTTGGGCTTTCAACGGCCCTGGGGACGATCACTTCCGCCGGAGGGCTGCTGCGGGTTGAAAGCGAAGTCGGGAAGGGGACAGCCTTCCACGTGTACCTGCCGGTGGCCAACCAGCCGGCTGCTGGTGTCCCGGCGTCCGGGTCACAGCGGCTGTCGTTCCTCAAGCCGTCGGCGCAGGCGCGCCGGGTGCTGGTCGTTGAGGATGACCCGGACGTGCGGGCGACCGTGGAGGCAGCGCTTCTGGCGGGTGGTTTTGCCGTTGTCGAAGCCAGAGACGGGCAGGCGGCATGGAACATAATCCAGCAGCAGGCCGGGCGCTTCGATCTGGTTGTCACCGATGTCCGCATGCCGAACGTCAACGGCGTTCAGTTGGCTTCCTCCATCTGGGAGACTTATCCCGACCTGCCGGTGCTCTTCATTTCGGGCTATGCTGACAGGGAGGATGCCGGGCAGAGCTTTGCCTTCCGGGACAACCTCATCTACAAGCCTTTCACGGCGGCTGAAATTATCGAAAAGGTCAAATCCATGGTGGAAAAAAACGCTGCCAAGCAGCCGACGAAGGTTGGCTAGCTGTGTGCAACAGCTAGTGTGGAAGGGCCCTTTCGGTCTCGGTGGTGGGCATTGCCTGGGGCAGGGGCTGTGGCTTGCGCCGGTAGTCGCCACGGCTGAAATACTTCTCCAGCCAGACGTAACAGCAGATGAAGAAATACCGGCTGCCCATTTCCTTGATCTTGAGCTTGGCCAGCCCTGTGCGCCGGTTGCGCCAGGTAATGGGAATGACCGTCCAGGTGTAGCCCCGGACAATCGCCTTGAGCGGCAGTTCCACCGTCAGGTTGAAGTGCGGCGACAGAAAAGGCCGGCAGCCCTCGATGACTTCCCGCCGGTACGCCTTGAAGGCATTTGTGGTGTCATTGAGCCGGATGCCGAACAGCAGCCGCAGAAACGTGTTGGCCAGTCGGTTGAGCACCCACTTGATGGGTGGGTAGTCAATCGTCCCCCCGCCTTTGACGAAGCGGCTGCCGAAGACGCACTCATAGCCCCGGTTGAGTTCCCGCCAGTAGCGGACGACATCGCGGCAGTCATCGGATTCATCCGCCATCATGACGACGACGGCATCGCCGGTGACATGCTCGAAACCAAAGGTGATGGCGCGCCCAAACCCGTGCTCACCCGTGTTCTGCACCGGGCGCAGGGTGGGAATGTCGGCACAGGCCGCCTGCAGGACTTCCCACGTGGCGTCCGTACTGCCGTCGTCCACGACGATGATTTCGTGCGGAATCTGGTGCAGCCGCAGTTCAACGTACAGGTGCTCGACGGTCGAACGGATACACCCGGCTTCATCCCGCGCCGGAATGACAACGGACAGGCGCTTCAGGGGCGGCAGGTTCGGGTCGGGTGCAAACATGGCTAGTCCTCGGAAAGCCGCAGCCACTCCGGGTGCTGCCGGGCATGCTCTGCAATTTCAGCAAAGATGGCTTCGCGTGTGTACGTCGGCCGCCAATCATAACGGGTCCGGGCCAGACTTGCATCCAGCACCAGCCAGCCGACGTCGAACGGCCGTGGCGTCAGGTCGGCCGTGACCTCGTGCGGGCCGAAGCGGTCGGCACACCAGGCACTAAGTTCCGCCAGAGAAAAGCTGCTGTCCATGCCGCCTCCGACGTTGACGACGCGCGGCAGTCCGGCGTCCTGCCCGGCGTTCATCTGCGCCACCAGCAGCGGAACGAGGTCGGCCGGGTGGAGGCAGTCGCGTACCTGGCGTCCACTACCGTTGAAACCAATGTAGCGCAGCGGCCGCCGCGCCGCGTAGGCGCGGATCCAGAAGGAAACAATGCCCTGGTCAGCTTTGCCGAACTGTTCCGCCCCGGCCATAACCCCACAGCGATTGATGAAGACCGGCAAACCAAACGCCGCGCCGTATTCGAGCGCCAGCACTTCCGACGCCAGCTTGGCGCTCCCATACAGCGACAGCGGTGGCGTCGTCGAAAAGGTTTCCGTAATGCCAGCCGGCGTGAGTCCGTCCGCACCGGCGTTTGGGTCAGGGACAAACCGGTTGGCCTGTTCGCGCAGCGGCAGGGCGCACAGGGCCGCGATGGAATAGACCCGGCTCGTGCCAAGCAGGATGAAGCCGGCGTTCCACCGGCGGGCCAGTTCGAGCAGGTTGAGCGTGCCGACCAGGTTGTGTTCGAGCAGTTGGCGGGCGCCGGTTTTGCCATCCACGCCGGCCAGCACACTGGGGTTGGCGGCCGCATCAATAATCCAGTCACAGGGGGGCAGTCCTTCCAGATCGCTGGGCAGGCGAATGTCGCCGTGCAGGAGTCGAAAGCCGGCCTCGCGCAGCCGTTGCCGGTTGATTTCGCTGCCGGGGCGCACGAGGTTGTCCAGTCCGACCAGTTCCACACCGGTCAGCCACTCGCGGAGCACACGGGCCACGACACTGCCGACAAAGCCGCACATGCCGGTAAGCAGAATCCGCATCAGCAGGTCTCCATTTGAAAATGAGCCGGGTGGCCAATAAGGTTGTGATGACGTGAGAACCATAACACTGAGCGAGGAACCTGCACGTGCCTGCTCCGGTTTGCCTGGTCACCGGCTCTTCGGGACTCATCGGCTCGGAAGTTGTCGAATACTTTCACCGCCGTGGCTTTGTGGTGCACGGCATTGACAACAACCAGCGCGCCGCCTTTTTCGGCCCCGCCGGCGACACCCGCTGGAACCAGCAGCGGTTGGTCTCCACGCTGGCGCACTTTCACCACCATGAGCTGGACATCCGTGACCGGGCCGGGGTGTCTGCCCTCGTCGCAGAGCTGCGCCCCAACGTCATTATCCACACGGCGGCGCAGCCCTCCCACGACCTGGCGGCGCGGGTCCCCTTTGACGACTTCGACGTGAACGCCGTCGGGACGCTCAACCTGCTCGAAGCAGCACGGCAGCACTGCCCGGAGTCGCCTTTCATCCACATGTCCACCAACAAGGTCTATGGCGATGGGCCGAACCATATCCCGCTGGTCGAACTTGAAACCCGGTGGGACTACGCCGACCCGGCCTACGCCCATGGCATTCCCGAAACGTTTTCCATTGACCACACGCTGCACTCCCTGTTTGGAGCCTCGAAGGTGGCGGCCGATGTGCTGGTGCAGGAATACGGACGCTATTTCGGCATGCCGACGGTCTGCCTGCGTGGTGGCTGCCTGACCGGCCCCAATCACGCCGGCGTCGAACTGCACGGGTTTCTGAGCTACCTCATCAAGTGCAACCTGGAAGAACGGGAATACAAAATCTACGGCTACAAGGGCAAGCAGGTGCGCGACAACATCCACGCCGAAGATGTCGCGGCTTTTATGTTTGCCTTTTATGAGCGTCCACGGGCCGGGGCGGTCTATAACCTGGGCGGCGGCAGGGAAAATGCCTGCTCAATTCTGGAAGCCTTCCAGATGGTTGAGGCGCTGACCGGCAAGCCGCAGCGGTACACTTACGTTGACCAGGCGCGCATTGGCGATCACATCTGCTACTACAGCGATTTGCGAAGGATGAAAGCCGATTATCCGGGATGGAACATCGAGCATTCGCTTGCAGATATTTTCGCCGACATCGTCAAAGCCTGGGAGATACGCCTTAGAGCCAACTCGTGACCTCCGCTTCGACCAGCTTTTCGCAACATCCGCAACATTTGTCACCCGTGATCCCTAGAAGTTGACGTTGAAATCAAGCCGGTAGAAGCGCCGGTAAACGGCAAAAAAGGTGCCGAACTGGGGCGCACCCGTGTTGGCAAAGACATTGCGCGGATTGAAGTGATTGGTCACGTTGAAAATGCTGACCGTAAAGCTGGCCGATTCGACGCCAGCCTTTTTGCCAAAAAGCGTCGGCTTGAGCCATTCCGGCACCTTGAAGGTTTTGGTCACAGCCAGATCAAGCGCCACAAAACGCGGGAAACGGGTGTTGTCCGCATTGCGCTGCCCGATGAAGTTCTGATTTTCGTCGGTGACGCTGAACGGGAAGCCGTCCCGCCACTCGAAAATGGGTGCCAGCTTGACCTTCCACGGCAGGGCAAACACCCCACGGGCAAAAAAGCGGTTGGGTGCGTCAATCGCGGCATTGCCGAACTGATCGCGACGAATGACCGGATTGGGAATGTCGCCAAAGTAGCTGATGAAGTCGTTGAGCTGCGCCCGCGTCTTGCTGCGGACGTAGGAAACCGTAAGCGTGTGGTCGCGCGTGAAGCGGATGTCGGTCGTGGACTCAAAGGCCCGGTAGGTGGCCCGCCCGGTGTTGAACAGCCGGATGATGCCGTCCGTCGGGAGGAGGATGGGTTCGATGAACAAATCATTGAACGTCCGGCTGTCGAGGTAGGCCAGCTTGGTCAGGACACGCTTCGTGATGCGCTGCGCAAATTCCACCCGAAACGTGCGGTTGAAGGGAATGCGGAAGTCGCCGCCGCGACCGGGATCGTTCGTCGGGTCGCGCGCCAGGTCATAGATGAAGGCGCGCACCGGCTCGCGCAGACTGCCGTCCGGGTTGAAGGTGGCGACAATCGGCCGCGGCATGCTCCGAAAGGCCAGGGCGTTGAGGGGGAGTTTGTCGTAAAACAGCCCGAAACCGGCCCGCAGCACGGTATCATCCGTGCCCCGTGGTGAATAGGACAGGGCAATGCGCGGGGCCAGGTTGATGCTCGTGGCGGCCTGCTGGGTCTCGATGCGCAGCCCGAAGTCAAGCTGGAGATTGGGGCGGATGAGCCACTGATCCTGCGCGTAGCCGGAAACTTCGATGTTGTCGGCGCGCAGGTCGCCCCGGTTGGCATAGGTGATGCGTTGCAGCAGAAGACCGTTCGTGCGGCGCAGTTCAACCGGTCGGCTGGTCATCTCCCCCCGGTTGCGCATGGCGTTGACATCGAAGCCAAACTTGATGCGGTGCCAGCCCATGGCCTCGAACGCCGCCATGGTGTTGGAGAACTGCAATTGGTAGCGTTCCGTCGTGCGGTCGGTCGCCGTGTAGAAACGGCCCAGCCGCCCGACGGGTGTGATCACCATGGTGTCTTCGCCCTTGCCAAAGGTTTCGACGCCAATCCGCTTGTAGTTGAACTGCGTTTCGAGCGTCGAACCGGCCCCGGTGGCGTAGCGGTGCGTTGCTGCCAGGGCCAGGTCGGTCGTCCGCTGGTTGGGCGACACCGGTACGGGGTTGAAGAAGTCCAGTCCGACGTTGCGTACCAGCCGCCGGGCGACATTGACCGTCGTCGTCAGGGTCTGGCGGTCCGTCAAAAACACATCAAACTGGCTGAAACTGCGGAAGGAATACTTGCGGACTTCGTTATCGGGATTGGGCAGCCCACGCACCACGGCCTTGTCCACGATGACTTCAAACGCCTGGGCGAAGAAAGCCTTGTCGCGGACGATGGGGCCGGAGACATTCACCCGGGGCGAGACATTGGCAAAACCAAACAACTGGCCGCTCCGAAAGCGCGGTTCGGGGAAGAAATCGTTGATGCCAAAGGTCCATTTGTTGCTGCCCGGCCGGGTCTCGATGCGCGTGACGCCGCCGGTGAATTTGCCAAACTCCGGCAGGTAGGGGTTGGTGAACACCTCGGCCTGCTGGACGGCTTCAAGCGGAATCTCGACCTGAAATGTTCCCGTCGCCGGGTCATTGCTGATGTTGCCGTTGACGAGCACCGCGCTCTGGTCTTCCCGTGCGCCCTTGATGCTGGTGCGCCCGTCGTTGGAGCGGATGACGTTCGGCACGGGCGGAAACGAGGTGAGGATGTCGCGCCCCCGCGCCGGCAGGATGCGCACTTCGGCCGGTGTGATCCGGTCAGCCGGGGCGCTCCCCTGTTCGACCAGCGGCCGTTCGGCGTCGCCGCGAATCTCCACGATTTCGCCACCGGTCAGGCTCAGTCCAATCGGCTGTTCGGCGAGAACCCCCGCTTCGACCACATAGTTGTCGTCGGTCAGGGTGTCGTAGCCGGCGGCTTCGATGTTCAGGGTGTAGGTCCCGCCGGGCACGTCGGCAAAGGTCGCTTTTCCGGCGGCGTCCGTCGTCCGGGTGAGCGCGCGCGTGCCGGATGCCCCGTCCCTGGGGGAAAGGGTGATGGTGGCGCCGGACAGAGGCTTCTGGGAGCTGGCGTCCGTGATGGTGAAGACGACCATGCTCGTCTGTTGTCCGAACAGGCTGCCGGTCAATGACCCCATCCACAGCAGAATGATGAAACCAAAATACCTTATGTGCATACAGGCTTGTCGGGGCGCTTCAGAAACGCCTTTCAGAATAAATCCGTCAAACAAACGTCAGCCGCCTGGCGAAGTTTCATCAGCGCATGGCGCAGATGGCGGAGAAAACGCGCCGCGGCAAGCGGATGGGACAGCAGGGTGGCGGTCATCCCCAACGGGCGGAGCGCATAGTTCGGGTCGAGTCCGGCGTTGAGATTGGGCAAATCCTGGTGCGAATCATCGCTGATGATTCGCAGCAACAACAATGGAAGTTCGGAACGCTGTGCGGCCCGGGCAATGGCGTGGCTTTCCATGTCCACGACCAGCGCCGTCGTTTGCGCGTGAAGCCGGCGTTTTTCGGCCGCCTGACAAACGACATAGGGCGTGGTCAGATGGTCGCCCTGATGAACCGTGAAGCCGGCCGCCGTGAGACGGTCGGCAGCGCGGGCCAGCGTGGCAGGGCAGCCGGGCAACGTGTCGCCTTCCACCAACCGGGTGTGAACGCCCAGCACGGCATCCCCGACGGCCAGGGATGGTGACAGCGCCCCGCCAATACCAAACACGGCCACCAGTGGACGACAGTCCGGCGGCAGCGCCGTCAACGCGCGCCGGGCGGCACGGGCGGCATTCGCCGGCCCGACGCCAGTGCACACGACCTGCACGGCACCTGACGCCCCCTGGACGGCCCGCTGCTCGCCCGGTGTGGCGACGAACAACAACATGGCTGGTGGCTGAGATGGGGCTTGTTTCGGCATAAGCCGCTGACTATAACCTAAAACTTTGTGCGTTGGCTGTCCTGATGTCTGGTGAGGAAGCGCCCCGTGTCCTGGTTTCGCCTTGGATTGCAATTGGTGTTGGGTTTGGCCGCGGCGGGAGGACTGGCTTACATGCTTCTGGCATTGTGGTCGGCGGCCACATTTCCCCGTCGCCGTCCGGCCCGGAAACGGCTCTCCGGGAAACGGCAACCGCCGGTGTCGTTGCTCAAGCCACTACGTGGCGCTGAAACCGGGCTTGAAGCCTGCCTGGGCAGTTTTTTTCAGTTGAAGTACCCACGGTATGAACTGCTTTTTGCCGTCCGCACGCACGACGACCCGGCCGTGGAGGTCGTCCGTCGCCTGCGCGCCCGTTTTCCGCGAGTGCGCGCCCAACTGCTGGTGACAGGCGAGCCGCCCTACGCCAACGCCAAAGTGTTCAGCCTTGAAGCCCTGGCCAAAGCCGCCGCTTACGACCTGCTGGTGGTGACGGACAGCGACACCAAAGTGGCGCCCGACTATCTCGACAGCATGGCCCTGGCCTTTGCCGAACGCGAGATTGGCGTTGTGACCCATCCCTACCGTGGCGTCGCCGGCGGCGGCGATCTGTGGTCACGGCTCGAAGCCCTGGGCATGACGACCGAGTTCATGGCCGGGGTGGTCGTCGCCGAACGGCTGGAGGGCATGAAGTTTGCCTTGGGCCCTTCGATGGCCGTCCGGCGGAGTTGCCTTACGTCCATCGGTGGCTTTGCCGCCATGAAAGATTACCTGGCCGATGACTTTGTGCTGGGCGCGTGGGCGGCGCGCGCTGGCTGGAAAGTGCTCCTGTTGCCCCAGGTCGTCGAGCATCTCGCCACGGCGCAGGGCTTTCTGACGAGCTTCAGACATCGCCTGCGCTGGAACCGGAGCAGTCGGTTTTCGCGTCCGGCGGGCTATATCGGGCAGGGCTTCACCTACGGACTGGTCTGGACGCTGCTGTTTACGGCCGTGGCCCCGTGGCCGCTCAATCTGGCGACGCTGATCGCCGGTTGCGTGCTCCGGGGGAGTTTGGCTCTGGTGCTGGCCTGGCGTCTGAACGACCCGGCGGTGAAGCATCACCTGTGGCTGATTCCGCTTCAGGACATGCTGAGTTGGGCGTCCTGGATAGGCGGCTTTCTGGGCAAAACCATCGAGTGGCGTGGCGAGCGTTACGTGCTGCGCGATGGTGGCCGGTTCGAGCCGCTGTCGCGGCCGGTTGTGTTGGGAGAAATGCGTGCTGCCAAGTGAACGTCCGGTGTGGCGCGGCGAGCTGGTGGTGCTGGCTGTGGCGTCCATCGTCTTTTTGAGCGCCTGTGTCTCCCCACCGCATCTGATGGATGATGTGGACGCCGCCCAGGCGCAGATTGCCCGCACGATGCTGGCGACCGGCGACTGGGTGACGCCCCGGCTCAATGGCGTTGCCTACCTGGAAAAACCGCCCCTCAAATACTGGCTCATCGCCCTTTCCTTCCGGGTGTTTGGCGTGTCGGACTGGGCCGCGCGGCTCCCGATTGGGCTGGGCGCGGTGGCGCTGTGCTGGCTCGCCTGCCGTATGGGCGGCTGGGCGTTTGGCGCGCGCGCCGGTTTCCACGCCGGCCTCGTACTGGCCACGAGCATCGGACTGTTTCTCTTTACGCGCATTCTCATTGCCGACGTGCTCCTGACCCTCAGCCTGGCCCTTGCCATGTGGTCATTTTTGCGGGCGCTCGACCCCGATGAACGCCATCCACGGCGCTGGGCGATGCTGCTGGCCCTGTGCCTGGCCGCCGGGTTTCTGCTCAAAGGCTTCATCGGATTGGTGTTTCCACTGGCGGCCATGGGGTTGTACGCGGTCTGTACCGGGCAGTGGCGGCAGCGTGACTTCTGGCAGCGCCTTCCGCCGGTGACGTTGAGCCTGCTCGTTCTGGGGCTGACGTCCCCCTGGTTCATTGCGGCCACGGTGGCCAACCCGCCTTGGTTTGACGTGGCCCTGACCAGTGAGCCGGGCAAGTACCGTGGGTTCTTCTGGTTTTTCGTCTTCAACGAGCACGTGCTGCGCTTTCTGGGACGCCGCTACCCACGGGATTACAACACCGTACCCCGCCTGTGGTTCTGGTGTTCACACCTGATCTGGTTCTTTCCCTGGAGCCTGTTTCTGCCCGGCGTGGCGCGGCTGCGGTTGACGCGCCGACCGGACGACCGCGCCAGCCGGATGACCCTGCTGGCCGTCCTCTGGATTGGCTTCGTCATGCTGTTTTTTTCGCTCTCGACCACGCAGGAATACTACTCGCTGCCGATATACCCGGCGGTGGCGGTGCTGCTTGGGGCGGCGCTGACCCATGACGGGCGCTTTCAGTCGGTCGCGCGCTGGTTGACAGGCGGCATGGCGGCGCTGGCGGCGCTGGCGGCCGGTGCGCTCATCATCCTCAACTGGCAGACGCCGACACCCGGTGACATTGCCCAGGCGCTGGCCAAAAGCACGGATGTCTATGCCGTGTACACCCTGTCGCTCGGCCACATGGGCGACCTCACGCTTCAGTCGTTTGCCTACCTGCGGCTGCCGCTGGCGCTGGCGACGGCGGCCTTTCTCACCGGAGCCGTGGGGGTGGCCCTGGTCCGGGCCGGCTGGGTCTGGTTGCCGGTGACGGTCATGCTGACCCTGCTTCTCGTGGCCGCCCGCATCGCCATGGTGGCCTTTGACCCCTACCTGGGTTCTTATCCGCTGGCTCAGGCGCTCATTGCGGCCCGGCAGCATCAGCCGGGGCAGGTGGTCGTGGACAATCAATACTATGCCTTCTCATCCGTTTTCTTTTACGCCGACCTGCGCCACGCCTGGCTGCTCAACGGACGGGTGACGAATCTCGAATACGGCTCCTATGCTCCCGGTGCGCCGCAGGTGTTTCTCGACGATGAAGGCTTCGTTGCTCTGTGGCGCGGGGCGGAGCGGGTGTACCTGCTCGTCGAGGATGTTCACCTGCCCCGCATTGAAACGTTGGTTGGAGCGACGGCTTTGCATACGATAGCGGCCAGTGGTGGGAAGTTTTTGCTGTGTAATCAGCTCAAAGTACAGCAAAACCTGGCTTCACCAGCGTACAAAAACCAGCCGAAGGTGCTAGGCTACAACGGCCCTGGCCCAAGCCGTGTGACTGTTCAATGAAAAACAAACTTTTTTCAGTGACGCTCAGGCGACGTGACGTGTGGCGCGCGGATGCCGTCCGGTGAAGTATGACAGACGAAGCTTTGCAGCCAGCCATTGAGGATTTCAGGGGGTTTCTGGCCGGGCAGCGCGCACCGGCCCTGGTCGCGGCCTCCCTGGTCACGGTGTTACAGAGCGACATCCGCACCGTAAGCTGGGTGGTGCTCGACTGGGCAGCAAAAATGGCCCAGCAGCAGCCGGGCAGCAACCCGCTGGAGATTGTCCTGGCGGCACGCAACAAGGTCTTTGACATCTTTTTTTACCGCGTCGTCCGCTTTGACCAGGTCTATCGGTTTTTCCCACGCTTTGAGCAGCACCTGCTTGAGTTTTGTCCGCCGGCCTACCGCCCCCATCTCGAAGCCCTCCTGGCCCAGTATCCCTGGGAGCACATCCGCCCAATCGGGGAGGGGCGGGAACGGGCGATGTACGCGCTCGAAAAGCGCATGGAAGTGCCGGTTCAGGAGGAGGCTTTCAACGAGAACATCTACCGCAACGCCACCCACAACGTCCTGTCGGCCGACCGGCGCTTTGAGTTTGCCGATGAGCAGACCAGCGCCGATGTGCTGTCGTACCAGGGAAAAGTCAGCGGTCTGATGGGCGATGTCGTGGGCCTGGTCACGGACAAGCGGGTACGCCAGGAAATCATCGCCGCCAACGAAGCCGACAAGGATGCCGAATACGAAACCAAACGGCGCTTCAATCTGGAGGATTACCTGGCGCAGTCGGTGGATTTGGCCGTGGCCTTCTTCAACGACGACTTCCTGCCGCAGTCCTGCCAGATGATGGACCTGGTTGAAGAGCTGGCCCGGGCCCGGGACTTCTCCATCGAGAAGAGCCAGCGCCTGCAAAGCAAGGCAAGTCTGTTCAGCAGTCGCAAGATAGACGAATACTGCTCCTCAAAGCTCTCCCGGCTGCTGGTCGGCGATATTCTGAATCAGTTTGCCGTCTGGAACCCGGAAAAGCTTTTCCAGCAGCTTTTTGAGGAACCTGACCGGCGCATGCGGCGGGTGTTGCTCAGTGTGCTCGAAGCCAATGGGGAACGGATTTACCCCATGCTGTTGCACCAGCTTGAGCACTGCACGCCCGAAACGCCCTGGTACTACATCCGCAACCTGATTTTCCTGCTGGGGCGCATCGTCTCGCCCAAGCCTGCCGAACGGGCCCGGGCCGTGGTGCTTGTCGGGCAGCATTTCCACCCGCGCACGGTACGGCAGGTCAACAGCCAAAGTATTGCCACGTTGAGTTTTATCGGCGGGGAGGCGGCGGGCGAATGCCTGCGCGCCAAGCTGGCGGAATTCAAGCGCCTGGACGATCCGGTGTCGCGCGACATCGCCGACAAAATTGCCATGGCGCTGGTTTCACTCGATGATCCGCTGTCCATGGAGGTTTCGCTCGACCACGCCCTCAAGCACTGGAGCGATGAGTACGTCGAGCGCTTTGCCCAGACCCTGCTTTCCCCGCCGACCATCAGTTTTCTTCTGGGACGGGTGCGTGCCGAACTGACCAAGCTGCGCCGTTCGTTTGCCTTTCTGGGCAATACGGAGGCGGCGACGCGCATCCTGCGCTGCCTGGCCTATCAGTACACGGATGAGGTGCGTGAGCTGTGCCAGGAGATCGTAACGTCGCTGACGCCACGCAACGCCCTGCACATTGCGGCCAAACATCTGCTCGACACGGCGAAGCCGGCCCCGCCGCCGCTGGCCGTGGACCGGACGCTCAACCGGCTCCTCGTGCAGAAGCACCTGCCGGAAGCTTTTGTCTATGCCTGGGAAGCCGGTCTGACCGGGCACTTTCACATCACGCTCACGGACAACACCGAATGTCGGGTGGATTGGTCGCTGGGGCGGGTTGTGCATGCTTCCGTGCCGGCCTTCTTTCTTGAATCGGACAATGCCTTTTACTGGCTGTTCATGCTCGATCCGCGTGAGATTGCGCTGGCGTATTTCGACACCAAAACGCCACCGGCCAGCCACAACATCACGCTTGAAACCCCGCCGCTGCTGCATGAGGCGTTATTGCAGCGCAGCGAGCTGAAGCAAATCTCGAACACGGCCATCAAGCCGGATTCCTCATTTACCCGGCGTCCGATTCACGAGGCGTTGCTCAACCTCAAGGACAGCCCCGATCCCAAAACCTGCCGGATAGTGTGGGACGCCCTGGCCGAGCCGGCCAGCATCGAGACGCTTCAGCAGCGGACGAAGCTGGGTAAGTACGACCTCTACAAACAGCTTTTCTATCTCATCCGGCAGAACTACGTCGCCGTGGATGCGTTGCGGGTTGGCACGGACGCTGCTGCGCTGGCGGATGGCCTGAAGATGCTTGATGAGAATCTGAAGCGTATCCGGCGCAAGCCCCTGTTGTTTGCGCCATACAAGGCGGTGGTTGAAATCTGCGCCGAAACGGCCCGGGCCACGCCGGACGAGGTGCTTCAGCTTACCTTTGCGACGCTGGGCAACTACTTCAAAGCCGCCTATGACGAGCGCCGGTTTCTGGTTGCCGCCATGATTGATGCGTGCGACCGGGCGCTGGAACTCGTCAACCAGTACCTGAAAACCAAGCAGGCCGGAGACAAAAAGGCCCTGCTCGACTACATGGGCTTTACCTTCCAGGTCCCGACCGAGGTCACACCGGTCGCGCCGGCGGCGGTTGCCGAATCCACAACGCTCCAGAAACTCGAAAACATCCAACTCATCAACGATGCCTTCGATGATGCGGCGGAAGCCCTGTTTGATGAGTCCTCGGTGGATGACCTGTTCGAGAACCTCGACGCCGTACTCACTGCACAGGGCCTGAGCGGGGGCAGCGCCACGATTGACAGCGGACTGACCGAACACGAAGAGTCCATGCTGATGGAACTCTACGACAACATTGCCGTGGCCTACGTCAAACCGCTCAAGGACTTCATGCGTGAAATCCAGCTCAACCAGAAGATCAAACGCCGGACTTCGCTGGAATGGATTGAAATGGTCGAGCCGTCGGTCAACCTGCTCTACGGTTCGGCTGAAAAGATGGGCTACCAGAAAATCTGTGTGGCCCTTAAGGAAATGCAGCAGGCCCTTCAGTCGCAGAAAAGCGTTCCCGACCAGGCGTATTTCACCGAAGCGGCGCTTCAGCAGGTGCAGGCAAGTTACGAACGGCTGGCGCAGATGTTGCCCCGGACGTTTGCGCTCGATTTGTCGGCCTCGGACCTCAACAGCAAGAAGGAAGTGCTCATCGTCAAGTTCATCCTCAAGCAGATTCCCGAAATCAACGAGAAGCTGATGAACCGCATCATCCTGGCGGGGCTGTCCACCTTCGACAAGTTCATGCAGAGTTCGCCGGACGAGATCGCGGCGGTGACAGGGCTTTCCAAGCGGCAGGGCGAGGATGTGTTCATGAAGTTTTACCAGTACCGGCACATCTACTACCGCCACGACGATGAAGCTTACCGCGACCGGTTCTACAGCATGTTTGATGTCAAGCTGAGCCTTCTGCGCGAGTTGCACCTGGAGATCGAAGCCCTGACTGAAGAACACCGCCGCACCAAGAAAGCTGAGCTGGAAGCCCGCATCGAGAGTCTCCAACAGGACCGGCAGCGCATGCTCTGGGGGCTGTTTATCCTGCTGTGCATCAAGGAAGAGTACGACCTGATCGAGTCGGTACAGCAGTCCATCTACGATGTGCGCATTCAGAAGCTCGAAGACTATCTGGCCAGGCTGGCCAAGCAGGCCGCCTGAAGGTTTTCCGGTCGGCTGCGGCGGCGCCTGAAGCTGTGGCGGCACGGCGCGCCGCTGATGGCTGTGAAAGGATGGAGGTGCCGTGTCAGACCGTCTCCTGATTGCCCTGGGCACTTCCAGCCAGGTGCCCACCCGCGAGCGCAACCACAACGGGTATTTTGTCCGGTGGGACGACGCCGGGTTGCTGTTTGACCCCGGCGAGGGCACACAGCGCCAGATGACGCACTTTGGCGTGGCGGCCTCCGACATCACGGCCATCTTTCTGACGCACCTGCACGGCGATCACTGTCTGGGCCTGCCGGGCGTCATCCAACGCCTGTCGCTGGATGGTGTGGCGCATCCCGTGGATTTGTACTACCCGGCGTCAGGTGCGGAGTACGTTCAGCGTCTGCGCCGGGCCTCCATTTTCACGGAGACGGCCGTCATTCGGGAGCATCCGGTTGACGCCCCCGGCGTCATCTGTGAGACGGCGCGCTTCCGCATCGAGGCGCACCCGCTTGACCATACGGTTGAAAGCTGGGGCTATCGTCTGGTGGAGCCGGACACGGTGGCGTTGCTCCCGGAAAAGCTGGAGGCGCTGGGGTTGCGCGGCCCGGTGGTAGGGCAGCTCAAGCGGCAGGGCTTCCTTGACCTGCCGAACGGGCATCGCCTTCAGGTGGCTGAAGTGGGGCGTGCCAAACGTGGCGGTTCGTTTGCGCTCGTGATGGACAGCCGACCCTGTGCCGGTGCCCTTGCCCTGGCAGCCGGAGTGGACACCCTGTTGTGTGAGGCGACCTTTCTGGAAAGTGAAGCGGCCGAAGCCGAACGCTACGGCCACATGACGGCCCGCCAGGCAGCGACGGTGGCCCGCGAAGCCGGAGCGGGGTTGCTCGTTCTCACGCATTTTTCACGGCGCTACCGGCAGACGGAAACCTTTGTGCAGGAAGCCGCAGCCGTTCATCCCAACGTCATTGCCCTGTCGGATGGCATGACCGTTCCGCTGCGCCACACAGTCCATCCGGTGCGCTCTGGCGTGGCAAACGTGGTTCGGCAGAGAAGTTGATAACCACAAGAACAGCCTCACAGTTCTGACCTGGGCCTGTTGTCCCGGCCGGGTTTGTCTGCGTCCGAGCGGTTTCAACGGGAGGATGGTGCGGCCGTGAGTTGACCGGATTTCCGGTATCATTTACAAAATCTCCGTTTTATTGACGGTCAGACACGCCAACCCGCAACCTGAACAGAGGTGATCAACCATGGAAACGGCCATTTCACTCCCGCGCATCAACGATCCCGCGCCTGACTTTGAAGCCAAGTCCACGCATGGGGTCATTCGACTTTCGGATTACAAGGGCAAGTGGGTCGTGCTGTTTTCACATCCGGCCGACTTCACCCCGGTCTGCACGACGGAGTTTGTCGCTTTTGCCGAGCGGGCCGCCGAGTTCGAGCAGCGGCAGGCGCAGCTCATCGGGCTGTCGGTGGATTCGGTCCCGGCGCACATTGCCTGGGTACGCGACATCGAGCGTCACTTCGGCGTCAGGATTACGTTCCCGGTCATTGCCGACCTGGATATGAAAGTCGCCCAGAAGTATGGGCTGATTCATCCCGGCGCATCGGAGACGGCGACGGTGCGGGCCGTCTTCATCATTGATGACAAAGGCATTGTCCGGGCCATCATTTACTACCCGATGAATCTGGGACGGAACATAGATGAAATCCTCCGGGCGCTGGAGGCCCTGCAGACGGCTGACGCCAACGCCTGCTCGATGCCGGCCAACTGGCGGCCGGGCGATAAGGTGGTCGTTCCGCCACCCCAGACCGTGGCCGATGCCGCCGCGCGGGTGCAGGCCAGTGAATATGAGGTCATAGACTGGTATCTCTCGAAAAAAACGGTCTGAGGGCAGGGAGCAGGCAACGTGGCTGAATCACCCGGAACCCTGGCGGCGGCGATTGGCAACACGCCGCTCATCCGTTTGCAGCGCGTCACCGCCGGTCTGCCGGCAGGGGTGGAAGTGTACGCCAAAGCGGAACATCTCAACCCCGGCGGTTCGGTCAAGGACCGGGCCGCGCTCAGCATGATTCGGGACGGAGAACGGCGCGGGGCGCTTTACCCGGGCAAGACGATTCTGGATGCGACCAGCGGCAACACCGGTATTGCCTACGCCATGCTCGGCGCATCCCTGGGGTACGCCGTCACGTTGTGCCTGCCCAAAAATGCCAGCCTCGAACGCAAGAAAATGCTGCGCATCTACGGCGCGGAGATCATCGAAACCAATCCACTGGAGGCCACGGACGGTGCCCAGCGCCTGGCCAGGCAGCTCGCCGCAGAGTATCCGGACCGGTATTTCTACCCCGACCAGTACAACAACGACGCCAACTGGCAGGCGCACTACCAGACCACGGCCAACGAGATTTGGGCGCAGACCGGGGGCCGTATCACGCATTTCATTGCCGGGTTGGGCACGTCGGGGACATTCATTGGCACGTCACGCCGACTCAAGGAACTCAATCCATCGGTGCAGTGCATCTCCATGCAGCCGGACTCGCCGCTGCATGGACTGGAAGGGATGAAGCACATGGCGACGGCGCTCGTACCGGGGATTTATGACCCCCACCTGGCGGATGCCAACGTTGAGGTCGGTACGGAAGCGGCCCAGGCGATGATGCACCGGCTGGCGCGCGAAGAGGGGTTGTTCGTGGGCGTGAGCGCCGGAGCCAACGTCGTGGCCGCGCTCAATCTGGCCCAGACGCTTCCGCCCGGCTCCGTGGTGGTGACGGTGTTGTGCGATTCGGGAACGCGCTACATGAGCGAGGACATCTGGCAGGAAAAACCCCCGGAAGGAAAACACCCCTAGACGATGCTGGTGCTGACGACCGAACAGGAAGCGGCCATCCGCGCCCATGGCGAAGCCGATTACCCTTACGAATGCTGTGGTCTGCTGCTCGGCACTTTTGCTGCCGATGGCCGCAAAACGACGGTGGAGGTGATGCCGATTTCCAATGCGCGGGAGGAAAGCGCCAAGCGCAACCGCTTTCTCATCACGCCGCAGGAACTCATGCGTGGCGAACGCTATGCGCGCAGCCGCCAGCTCGACATCATCGGCTTTTATCACTCGCATCCCGATCACCCGGCCGTCCCATCGGGTTATGACCTTGACCATGCCCTGCCGGTGTATTCCTATGTCATCGTGTCGGTGGCGCAGGGACGCGCCGGGGAGGTGCAGTCCTGGGAACTGGAAGCTGACCGCAGCCGCTTCAACCCTGAGTCCATCGTGAAAGGATGACATACCATGCCTGTCACTGTGTTGATACCAACGGCGTTACGTGGCTTTGCCGGTGGCAAAGCGGAGATTGAAGTGACGGCCGCAACGGCTGGCGAGGCCCTGCTGGCGCTGGGCAACGCGCACCCCGAACTCAAAAAGCACCTCTTTGACGAGCAGGGGGCCGTACGGAGCTTCGTCAACGTTTACGTGGGCGATGAGGACATCCGCGCGCTCCAGGGGGCGGACACGCCGGTGCAGGACGGCGACACGCTGATGATTGTGCCTTCGATTGCCGGGGGCGCACCGGATGGTGATACGGCCGGGCGTCCGCTGCCTGAACTGACCCCGGAGGAATACACCCGCTATGGGCGCCATCTCATCCTGCCCGAAGTCGGGTTGGAAGGCCAGCGCAGGCTCAAGCAGGCGCGCGTTCTGATGGTGGGGACGGGAGGGCTGGGCGCGCCGTTGGGGATGTATCTGGCGGCGGCCGGCGTCGGGACGCTGGGCATTGTGGATTTTGACGTGGTGGATGCCTCGAACCTGCAACGGCAGATCATTCACGGCACGAAGGACATCGGCCGTCCGAAGGTGGCTTCGGCGCGCGACCGGCTTCAGGACATCAATCCCAACGTCAAACTCGAAATCCACGAAACCCGTCTGACGAGCCGCAACGCACTGGACATCATCCGCGAGTACGACATCGTCGTGGACGGCACGGACAACTTTCCCACCCGCTACCTGGTCAATGACGCCTGCGTGCTGCTCGACAAGCCCAACGTCTATGGTTCGATTTTCCGCTTCGAGGGGCAGGCAAGTGTCTTCTGGGGATCGCGTGGTCCGTGCTACCGCTGTCTGTATCCCGAACCGCCACCGCCCGGACTCGTGCCGTCCTGCGCTGAAGGGGGGGTGTTGGGTGTGCTGCCGGGCATTGTCGGTGCCATTCAGGCCAATGAAACCATCAAGCTGATTCTTGGCGCCGAGGGTGTGCTGCTGGGCCGGTTGCTGCTCTTTGACGCCTGGCGGATGAAATTCCGTGAACTCAAACTGCGCAAACATCCGCAGTGTGTGCTGTGCAGCGACCACCCGACGATTCGGGAACTCATTGACTACGAGCAATTTTGCGGTCTCAAGCCGCCAGCTTCGACGGAGAAACCGGCCATGGAAGAAATCACTGCGGTGGAACTCAAACGCCGTCTCGATCTGGGTGAAGACTTGCAGATCATTGATGTCCGCGAGCCGCACGAGTACGACATCGCGCGCCTGCCGAACAGCAAACTCATTCCGTTGGGAGAAGTCGTCGCCCGCCAGGATGAGATTGACCCGACGCGCACGACGATTGTCCACTGCAAGATGGGCGGACGCAGTGCCCGCGCCATCCAGGCGCTGAAAAATGCAGGTTTTCCGGGGGAACTCATCAACCTGGCCGGCGGCATCACGGACTGGTCAAATGATGTTGACCCCAGCGTGCCCAAATACTGAGCCTACCGTTGGTGTTCCCGGTGCGCGGGTGAGTCCGCCACTAAAGTGGGCTGGGGCCGGCGCATCGGTTTAGGCCAAGGCGTCGGGCAGTACGGGACGCCGTAGGTTGAGGTGAGCTAGACCACGCCAAGGAAGACGATTACGCACCGCCTGCGGCCGGGGCTGGCGCTTCTGCCAGGCGACGACTGGCTTCAATGATCGCTGCGTCTGCGGCCCAGAAGATATTGTGCGCGCCAATCTCATCGGTAAGCCCGGAACGGTCCAACATGCGGCGTACTGCCGGCTGGAGCGCACAGAGCATCAGCTCACCACCGCAGGCGTGCTGGGCTTCGAGTACTTCCTCAATCAGTTCCAACCCGCTGACGTCAATCAGCGGTACGCCACGCATGGAAAGGATGAGCACGCGGCAGCAGTGGTGTTCCCCAAACTCGCGGCGAAAGACCTGTACGGCCGCAAAGAACAAGGGGCCGGTGATGTACACCACGCTAACATCGCTGAGCGTACCGTTGATCTGATACCCGCGGGCGCGCAGCAGGTCCACATCCACTTCCTTGCGTGAAACGGCAACGGCGCTGGATTGATAGATGTATATCAGCGCGCCAAGCCCCACGCCAACGATAATGGCCTCGGTCAGGTCCAGCAGGGCCGTGGCTGCCATGGTTACGAGGAACTGGCTGATGGCGCTTTTGAAGCGATGGCGGAACATCCACCGGATTTCCTCCCATTCGTTCATCTTGATAGCCGTTGCCATCAACACGCCCGACAAGGCAGCACGCGGCACTTGCGCCAACAGCGGACCAAGAAACAAGGCGCACAATAGGAGGAGCAGACCGTGAAACACGCTCACCAGGCGGGTTTGACCACCACTGCTGATGGCCACACTGGTGCGCGCAATCGCGGCTGTCGCCGGTACGCCCCCGAAGAACGGAATCAAGATGTTACCAATGCCCTGTGCAATCAGTTCCTGATCCCCGTCCATCTTTTTGCCGGTGAGCTTGCTGCCTACAGCGCCACAGAGCAACGACTCGATGGCCCCGAGCGCCGCTACACTCAGTGCCGAAGCCATGAACGGCGATAGTTCATGCAGAAGTGTGATGTTCAGGTCCAGCCGCTGGTCAAGCAGGATGGTGCGTGGCACTTCGCCAATTCGTGGGACTTGCCACTGTAAACCCACAGCGAGCAGGGAGGCCGTCACCAGCCCCAACAGTGAGCCGGGAACCCACTTGCTGACGGATTTCGGCAAAAGAAATATGAGTATGAGTACAAGGCTGGCCAAGGCGATGGTCTGCCAGTTGATGGCATAGTCAAAGCGCAAAACACCGAGCAGCTTCAGTACGGCACTCTCATCGTGGACACCGAAGGCGGTCAACAGTGGGATGTGTACCGGCGCGATCTTCGCTCCAAGGAAGCTCTCCAGTTGTCCCACAAAGATAATGATGGCAATGCCGCTGGTAAAACCCGTGATGACAGGTCGCGGGATCAGCAATACGGTGCGCCCTAACCGGAGAATGCCGACCAGCAGGATGATCAACCCGGACAGAAAGCCGACCAGGAGCAGTCCCCCGGTGCCATACCGCTGTGCGACGACAATCAGTACAGCGGACATAGCCCCGGTCGGCCCGGCAATCTGAAACGACGCTCCCGATAACCCCCCGATGACAATACCGGAGATAATCGCTGTCACCAGGCCGGCTGCCGGGGTGCTGCCCGACGCAATGCCAAACGCAAGGGCCAGTGGCAGGGCCACGGCAGCTACCGTCAAGGCGGCCAGCATATCCTGACGAAAGGTAGTGAGGTTATATCCCCTGAACTCGTCTTTCAGCATACAAATGAAAGATGTGAACATTTGAGGTGGCTCCTCGTCCTGAATGCCTGTTCGACGTGCACGCCGTCCCTATCCTCGCTTCACGATTGTGACAGCGGGGCCTGTGGCGGTCACGGATGGGTTTCGGTCATGAAAGTAAGGCGCTCTGGGGCTACATTCATTGACCCGCAGGATTTCAGGGCGCCCTCGTGTCTGGGGCACTTTTCGGCTGCATCTGAACAACAGAGATCGCTCACCCACGGGACGTTTGGTCCTGCCAAGAGAGAAAGTTTGGCAGGCAAAGCAACCATCAGCAGCCATTGCGTGGCTGATGATGGTTGAACAAGGCGTGCTTTGTCCAGTTTGTTCGGGGGGCAACCGTAAGGCGTCAGGACGTTTGAGGCGGGACAGTTGAGCTTGGAGAAAAACAAACCAGCTTTGGGACAGGGCATCCCAAAGCTGGTGCGAAAGGTGTCGGGAGTGAGGGGCCGCTTTCCAGCGGCGGGAACCGGGTTTTCCCGTGTCGTTATTGGCCGTTTATTTTCCGTTGGTTGGTCGCCTAGTTGGCAGCAATGTCCTTGGTGTTGGCAACGACAAACTTGATGATGCCCCACAACGCGGCATAACCACCCAGGACGAACAGGCAGGCAAGCAGAATGGCCGTCATGGCAGTGACCCTCCTCTGGATACGTTTCGAGCGGGGAACACGCTTATACGTTCCAGCTTACAAAACCAGCATAGCGCATCAGCGTCGGTTTTTGTACGTTGGATAAGGATTTCACTCACCATCATCTCCGGGCTGGCAGACTGTCGCCCGGCAAAGGAGTTCCCCTATGTCAAGTCCGGTTCCGGCGGCCGCCGAACACTCGGCCGATGTGCGTGATGATGCGCTCTATGAGCAGTATTTGCGTGCGTGCGATATGACTTACCGTGGCACGGTGGATATGTTCGTCCTCAAGGCCGCCTATGAGCTTGGCCTGTTCAGTCATCTGGCCGGGGAACCCCAGTCGGTTGAGGCGCTGGCGACCGCTACCGGAAGCCGTCTCAACCGGTTGGTCAAGTTTACGGACATGCTTGTGGAAATGGAGCTGCTCACCAAGGATGCTGAAGGCCGGCTGGCGCTGACGCCCTTTGCCCGCCAGTTTTTCCTGCCGCCCAATCCGGCCAACGAAAACCTGACCATGGAGCCTTTCGTGCGCTACGCCGTCACGATTATGGAGCGGTATCACCTGCATCTGGCCAAGGTCATCCGGGGCGAGATGGACTTCACGGCGCTGACGCCCTGGCCGCCCAGAACCCGCGAAGACAGCGCGTTTTACGAGGAAATCCACCGCAGCAACAACCATTTCGTCCGCAACCTGCTCGTGGAGGAAGCCGATCTCGAAGGCGTCACGCATCTGCTCGATGTCGGCGGCGGCAATGGCGACATTGCCATTGCTCTGGCCAAGCGGTTTCCGTCCATCGAACGCATCACGCTGGTCAACCTGCCGTCGGCGCTGGAAATTGTGCGGGACAACGTGGCCGCGCATGGTCTGGCGGACCGCATTGTGCCGGTGGCCCTGGATATGTACCGCGATCCGTACCCGGCCTGCGACGCCGTACTGTTTGCCCGCATTCTCTATCCCTTCAACGCCCAGGTGTGCGCCATGCTGCTGGGGAAAGCACAGGCGGCGCTGCCGTCGGGCGGGCGCGTCATCGTGGCTGACATGCTGCTGCGCGACGAACGTGGCTTGGCCAACTACGACTACCTGGCACATTTCCTGACCAGCGTGGGGGTTGATCCGGCAATGATGACCTTCAAGCGGCAGGACGAATACTTCGACGTGTTCCAGCAGCTTGGTTTGGTGGAGGCCCGGAAGGTCGAGCGCCACGGCCACGTGCTCTACCAGGCGCGCAAGGGGTGATTGCGCCGATACACAAACCGCCTCAACCCATGGCCACAACCCGTGTAGGGGCAGGTTCAAAACCTGCCCCTACATGACCGATCCCACATAACCTGCCTTTATGCAACCACATACATAAATCACCCTTATGATGGGGCACCACGATGGGGCAGGTTCAGGAACAGGGCCGGTTTGCCGCAGGTCTAGCGTAGGGGCAGGTTTGGGAACCTGCCCCCAAGTCAATTGTGTTCGGTGGATTCAGGCCGTGGTTGGGGTTTCCTGGGCCAGGGCGCGCTCCTGACTCATCCGCTGCCAGCGTTTGTAGGTCTCCATCACGATGAACACGATGGTCGCCAGCGCCGCCAGTCCGAACCACTTGTCCAGAGACAGCGGTTCAAGGCGCAGGACGGCCTGTGTCACCGACCAGTTCATCGAAAGGATGTGAATGCTGAGCGCCGTGAGCGCCCCGCCAATGAGTACCGGGTTACGTCGCCAGGAAATGCTGAAGGCTGAAGCCGTTTCTGACCGGCAGGTAAGCACGTAGAAAAACTGAATCAGCACAAAGAATGCCAGCAGAATGTTGCGCGCCGAGTTGACTTCCACACCGCTGTTCATCAGGTACACCCACAGCCCGAAGCACAACGCCGCCATGGTCACGCCGCCGAGCAGCACGTGGGTGATCATGCGCCGGTCGAAGATGCCCTCTTTCGGGTCGCGTGGCGGCTGCCGCATCGCACCCTCCTCGCCGGCCTCGAATGCCAGCGCCACATCCTGAATGCCGTTCGTCACCAGGTTGAGCCACAACCACTGCACGGCCGACAGCGGCATAGGCAGTGCCAGGGCGACCGTGCCGCCGATGAGAATGAGCGAAGCCGCGCCGGTCGAAATGAGAAACCAGGTGACTTTGCGGATGTTGGCGTAGGCGTAACGCCCTTCCTCGATGCCGGCCACAATCGAGGCAAAGTTGTCGTCGGTGATGATGATCTGCGCTGCTTCCTTGGCCACGTCCGTGCCCGAACCCATGGCCACGCCGATGTTGGCCCGGTTGAGCGCCGGAGCGTCGTTGACGCCATCACCAGTCACGGCGACGACTTCACCACGTGCCACGAGCGCATCCACAATGGCCAGTTTCTGGTCCGGCGTAACCCGGGCAAACACCCGCACCTGCGGATGGGCATCGAGCCATCGCCGGAGTTGTTCGCCGGTCATTCCGGCCAGTTCCTTTCCGGCAACGGTCTCCTCCTTGGTTTGTGCCAGCCCCAGTTCGCGGGCAATGGCCAGCGCCGTCAAAGGATGGTCGCCAGTAATCATCAGCACCTTGACGCCAGCACGCCGCGCCTGGGCGACGGCGGCTTTGACCTCCGGGCGCAGCGGGTCAATGAAGCCCACGAGTCCAACGAGGGTGAGTCCCTTGACCTGCGTCAGGTCGGGCAGCGCATCGCCTGCCGCGGCTACCGTGCCGTGGGCAATGGCCAGCACGCGGTAGCCTTCGGCCGCCAGCGCATCGGACTGCTGCACCACATGGTTGAGGTCCAGCGGGCGTTCGCCGTCGGCGGCCAGCATGGTCTGGCAGAAACCGGCCACGACCTCCACCGCACCTTTGACAGCGACGTGAGTCTGGTTTCCGCTGCGATAGGCGACAGCGGCATAGCGCCGTTCGGATTCAAACGGGATTTCTTCCAGAAGCGGATGGTTTTTCCGTTCCGTTTCGGGTGTCAGGCCGAGTTTGTGGCCCAGGGCCAGCAGGGCCACGTCCATGGCGTCGCCGCTGTGCCGCCAGCCCTCGGCAGTACGTGTCAGCGCACCTTCATTGCACAGAAGGGCCGCCCGTCCCAGGCGGCGCAGAGCTTCGCGCTGGGCTTCGGTCAGCGGACGACCATCGGCCAGCGTGACTTCACCTTCCCCGCAGTAGCCCTGACCGGTGGCTTCAAAGCGTTGCCCGTCCGGCAGTACCAGCACCTGCGCCGTCTGCTCGTTGAGGGTCAGCGTGCCGGTCTTGTCGCTGGCAATGACCGTGCAGCTCCCAAGACTTTCCACGGCCACCAGGCGCCGCGCAATGACCTTGCGGTTGGCCATTCGCGCCGTTGCAATGGAGAGCGCCACGGTGAGCGCCACCGGCAGCCCCTCTGGAATAGCCGCCACGGCCAGCCCAACCATGACGAGAAACACCTCCCGGACAGGCAGACCCTGAAACACCGACACCACGCCGAGCAGACAGGAGCAGGCCAGAATGATGATGCCGACCTGATGGGAAAACTGCTCCATGCGCACGAGCAGCGGCGGTTTGGCGCTGGAGACCTCGATGAGTGACTGGGCAATGCGGCCGACTTCCGTACGGGTGCCGGTTTCGACGACGACACCCGTACCGCGTCCCGTCACCACCAGCGAGCCGGCAAAGACCATGTTCGTCCGGTCGCTGACCGGCGTCGTTTCGCCCAGCGGTGCGACGGACTTGGTGATCGGCATGGATTCGCCCGTCAGCAGCGCCTCATCCACGCCCAGGTTCGACACCTGAACCAGACGCACGTCGGCGGCCACCTTGTCGCCGGATTCAAACAGCACGATGTCGCCCGGCACGAGGTCTTCGGCCGAAACGGTGAGCACTTCGCCGCGCCGCCGGACCCGCGAGCGGATTTCGAGCAGGCTCTGCAAGGCGTAGGCGTTTTGTTCGGCCCGCCATTCCTGATAGGTTCCAATGATGGCATTGAGGATGACGACGCCAAAAATGAAAGCGGCATCCTTGAAGTCGCCGATGGCGAGGGCGACCAGGCCGGCAATGAGCAGAATGTAAATGAGCGAATTCGTGAATTGGTGCAGAATGACAAGCCAGAGCTGGGGCGGCGGCTTGGTGGGGAGCAGGTTCCGTCCATACTGACGCTGGCGCGCCGCCACGTCGTCGGGAGTGAGTCCGTCGGAAGTCGTTTGCAGGTGGGCGTAGATGTCCTGCGCTGAAAGGGCATGCCACGGAGTGGGCGGCAGGGCATTGGTGGCGGCCGAGTCGTCTCGCTGCATGAGGCATTCTCCTTGGTTGGAACATCAGAACATCGCGCCAGGAGCAACCGGATGAAATCGGGTAGGTCTTCTGACCCGGCGCCGTCCGCCACGGGAAAAGGCGGAAGTTGGTCGGCGCCAGCGCAATGCGGTGTAAGACGCCGATTCAGGGCGTCTATCGTAGGTGTTTTGCCGGCGGATGGCTACCCGGCGGGGCGTTGCTCCGGGCTGGCGGCCGGTTGGTGTATCGTCCCGCGTCATCCGGGCCGCGCGATGGCAGAGGGACCCTGCCGATGGCTCCGGCCGACTGTCGCCTGTGGAGTCTGGTGTTCATGAGTCATCCCGGAAGCCGTGAGACCGTGGCCTACTGGGCCGTGTGCCTGCTGATGCTCGCGGCGCTGGTGGATTCGCAGCTCATCGGGGCCATTGCCCCAAGCATTGCGTCTGGAATCGGCGCTTCCAAAACGGCGGTGGCCCAGAGCGCCGCCGTGTATTCGCTGGCCAATGCGGCAACGGCCTTCTGGCTGGTCGGGCCGGGCCGCGCGTTGCATCCCATCCGCGGCCTGCCGCTGGCGGCACTGTTGTCCGTCGTGGCGTCCGTCGTGGCCGCCCTGTCTCCGAACCTGTGGGTCTTTTATCTGGCGCGGATGGTGGCCGGCTTTTCCGGCGGTCTTGTCTCCGCCCTGGCCATTGCCGCGTTGGCCAACACTTCGAGCTATGCGGCCCGTGGGGTGCAGATGAGCGGCGTGGCGGTGAGTTACTTTCTGGCGCCGGTCATTGGCGTGCCGCTGGGCGCTTTTCTCGTCGGACGCTTCGGCTGGGCGTCCGCCTTCTGGTTTGCGGCGCTGGCCACGACGCTTTCCGGCGCGCTGGTGCTCCGGTTTCCGCTTGCGGAACCATTGCCGGCGGCACCCACCCCGACGCCAAAGGCCGGAGGCATGCGAAGCCTGTGGCAGATGGCCAACCGCTCCCGTTCGACCCGGCTGGCGCTCATCAGCGCGGCTTTCGTTTCCGGCGGTCTCGTCGCCTTTTCTGCCCTGCTGGGCACGTGGCTGTCGGATGCCTTTCGCGCCGACGAATTCCGCATCGGGCTGATGTTTGGCCTCACCGGGATTGGGGCTGTCATCGGGGGGGCCGTGGGCGGCAGGCTGGCTGACCGCTACGGCAAGCGGCGGGTGGCCGTTCTCGCCAGTGGCTGGATGGCGTTGGGGCTGCTGCTGGTGCCTACCTTTGCCTGGACGTGGGGCCTCTACGTCTCCGTGGCGTTTGCGGCACTGTGTGCGGCCGTGCGCGTGGCACCCCTTCAGGCGCTCACCAGCGAGTTGGTTGCCCCACATGAACGCCCAGCTTTCATTGCGCTGCGCAATGGCTGCTCGCAACTGGGCATCGTGGCCACGGTGGCGCTGGCCGGTGTTGCCTACCGTGCCGGTGGCTTTCTGGCCGTGGCGGCCGTCTGCGCTGGCGTCACGGTCGTGGCCTGGGCCTGCCTGCGCGGCCTCGACGATCCACAGGTGGGACGGGTGTCCGGGGACGTTCCCCGGCCGCGGCTCTGGCCGCTTGTCCTGCGGCGCGTCATGGTGTGGGCGCTCATCCTGGGACTGGGACTGCCTTACTTGGTGAGTGTCGCCGTGACCAAGGCGCGGACGCGCCCGGATGAGCGTCGGCGCACGGATACACCGGCGGCGCTGGGCGCACAGTACGAGAACGTTGCCTTTGAGTCGGCCGGCATTCCACTTACCGGATGGTATCTGCCGGCCCGGACCCATCCGGTCACGATTGTCATCACCCACGGGCTTTTCCGCTCCCGGTATGAAACGCTGGAGCGCGGCGTGGCGCTGTGGAAGTTGGGCTACGGGGTGTTGCTTTACGACGTACGCCGCCACGGGCGGAGTCGTGGTGAGTTTTCGACCGTCGGCTACGCCGAGCGGCGGGATGTGCGGGCGGCTGTGGAGTTTGTCCGCCAGCGCGCACCCTATGACCGCATCGTGTTGTTGGGCATCTCGATGGGAGCCGCCGCGAGCCTGCTGGCGGCGGCCGAAACCCCGGAAGTCGCGGCGGTCATCAGTGACAGCAGCTTTCGGTCATTTCAGGATGCGGTGGCCAATGACGTACGCTACCTGGGGCTGCCCCGGTGGCCGCTGACGCCGGTGCTGGCCTACACAACGGCCTGGCGGATGGGCTTTGCGCCCGGTGACTTTGACGTTGAACGCGCCGTGCGCCGGATCACCGTGCCGATACTGTTCATCGGTGGTCGCCAGGACCGGCGCATGCCGGTGGAAACGACGCTCGAACCGCTGTACCAGGCGGCCCGGCATCCGGCAAAACGCCGGCTCATCATCGAGGGGGCGGCGCATGGGGAAGCCTATCCGCTCGCTCCGCAGCGTTATATCGAGGCAATTGATGGCTTCATTCAGGAAGCACTCATGCTACCGTAGGAAAGCGTGTGATGCGTTTGATGAAACGCCTCGAAAACCTTCAATCCATTCCGAGAGGAAAAATCCAATGACCGTTGTTCGTACCGGAGCGTTGACCCTGGTGGCCCTGCTGGGCTTGAGTTCTGCCGGAACCTTCCCGCCTGCGGCCCTGGCGCAGCCGGCGGCCCCGGCGCAGATGGGGCAAGGGCAGATGGGGATGGGTGAAAACGATCCCCGCAAGGCGACGACCATTCAGACGACCTCAGCCAGGCTCGGCAACGTGGCCGATGCCGTGATGGTTCGCTATCTGAACCTGCCTTGGGGAGCGCAGACCTTTGGTTACATTGAAAATGGCGGCAACCAGTTCTACAGCACCCGGACCTGGCCCGTGGCCCATCTGACCCTCAAGACCCGCGTCAAGTTTTTCGGGCGGGAATTTGAGCCGGGTGATTATGTTCTGACCATCGTGCCCAAAGGGCTTGCCCCCCGCATGGGGATGCAGGTGCGGAGCTTCCAGCCCAGCGGCGAGGGTGGAACGTTCCTCGTGCCGGGCAACGTCTTTACCGAGACGCCCAATGGCCCCATCGTGGCTTCGCGCCCCATTGAATTCACACCCGGCGCACCCCAGAGCGACGCCATGCGGATTTCGCTTGTGTCCAGGAAGAACATGGTCGAGATGACCATCAACTACGGCGACCGCTCCTTTACCGAAAAACTGGAGATGGTGAAGACGAAGTGAGGTACACGGCGGTGAGCCGGCGGGCTTGCCGCCGTTTCTGCCTCCTGCCAAACCTTTTGCCGGCTGGCGCTGCTGTGTTTTTTGCGCTGGCGCTGCCATGACTGGCCCGCCCGGAGCCAGGCCTACAGGGGAAAGTAACGTTCATGTCTGACACGCAGGAGCCGTTGATTCCAACCGCTGGAAATGCCCCGACCAATTCCTATTCCATGCTTGAACCGCGCATGAAGAAAGTCTATGGGGCTTACTACAAAGAGCTGTATTACACCCCGGAGCGGCGGGTGCTCGATCCGAAAATCCAGGAACTCATCTCGATTGCGGCTTCGCTGGTGGCCAAGTGCGAAGGCTGTCTGGACGGTCACATGAAGAAAGCGCTCGAACTGGGGGCGACCAAGGAAGAAATCAGCGAAACCATCTGCATTGCGGCCGCCATCAATGCTGCGGCCATGATTGACCTGTCGGATCGCTGCGCCGAGCGCCTCAACCTCAACCACTTTCCCACGACACCGCCTGCCGCTGGCGCGTCCTCGTCAGGCTCCAGCGCGTCATGAAGCCCATCCGAAGCCTGAACCGGCTGTGGTTTCTGGGTTGGCTGTGGCTTCTGGGGTGGGTTGGCCTGTCTGGCACGGCGGCGGTGGGGCAGGCGGTTCAGACGCCGACAGAGCCGCTTCCGGGAAAGACGGACGCGATGGACTACGGGGTGTTTCACTCGGCCAGCCTGGGGCGGGAGGTGCCTTATGCGGTGTCGCTGCCGCCGTCATACCGCACGTCGCCGGAGCGGCGTTACCCGCTCGTCATTTTTCTGCACGGCATGTTCAATGACGAGCGTGACTGGGAGCGCCGGGGTGTCCAGGCAGCGCTGGATGCCCTGCGCGCCAGGGGGCAGGTGGGCGAATTCATCGTGGCCATCCCACGCGGTGAAAACAGCTTCTACATCAATGCCAGGCAGGGCGAACGCTACGAAGACGCCATCGTGCAGGACTTTCTGCCCTTCATCGAGCAGCGGTACCGCACGCTCGGCACGCGCGCCGGCCGTCTGATGGCGGGCATCTCCATGGGCGGCTACGGTGCGTTGTTGATTGCGTTCAAGCATCCGCAGCTTTTTGCCGGTGTTGCCGCGCACTGCGCCGCCATCTTTACCGAGGTGCCGCGGCCGCCCCAGGGAGCCGATGACCGCATCGGAACGTGGCGCTACGGACTCGCCACCAAACTGTATGGCGATCCGCCGGACCCGGAGTTTTTTGACCAGCACAGTCTCCTGACAGTGGCGCGCCGGCAGGCTGCGGCCCTGCGCCAGCTCAAAATCTACTTCGACGTTGGCTCGGAAGACCGCTACCGCTTTGATGTCGGCAATCAGCGGCTGCATGAAACCCTGGAGTCCCTTGGCATACCCCACGAGTTTACGCTGGCTTCCGGCGGTCACGGCTGGGCTTTTCTCCTTGCGCGCAGCGAGGCGGCCTTTGGCTTTTGCTGGCGTACGCTGTCACCGTCTGTCCTGCCCCGTCCGGTAAAGGCTCTGAAATGAGGTATTCCGCCATGCGCAAAGGCAGACCTGGTTGGGTGGTGTATGCCCTCATCGGATGGTTCGTGTTGGGAGGCGCGATGTCACAACAAATCCAAGGTCAGGCAACCTCGCCGCCATACCGCATTTACAAGCCGGACGGCCAGCCGGCCACGCTCGATGACATTGTGGCCGCCCTGGCGCGGGTCGAGGTGGTGTTCATTGGCGAGTCCCACGATGACCCCGGCGCGCACGCGCTCCAGCGCGACCTGCTTCAGGCTGCCCACGCGCGCTACGGTACGGATACCGCCGCCGAAAAGCGGCAGGTGGTGCTCTCGCTGGAGATGTTCGAGCGGGACGTGCAGCTTGTTCTCGATGAGTATCTGGCCGGTCTCATTCCCGAAACCCAGTTTCTGGCGTGCAGTCGTCCGTGGAACAACTACCAGAGCGACTATCGTCCGCTGGTGGAGTTCGCCAGAGCCCAGCGCCTGCCGGTCGTGGCGGCCAATCCGCCCCGCCGCTACGTGAACCTCGTCGGACGTGAAGGGCGCGACGCCCTGACCAGGCTTTCCCAGCCGGCCCGGGCGCTGCTGCCGCCGTTGCCCTACGGGGCTGCTTCGGCCGATTACGAAGCCAAATTCCGCAGCCTGATGGCCGGGATGCACGGCGCGGCAGGCGGCGACGGGGAACGCCAGATGCCGAACCTTTCGCGCATGCTCGATGCCCAGTCGCTGTGGGATGCCGGGATGGCCCATGCCATTGCCGAGACGCTGGCCCAGGTGCCACGGGCGCTCGTGCTCCACCTGAACGGCCGCTTTCACAGTGAAGGCGGACTGGGAATCCCGGAGCACCTGGCCGCCTACCGCAAGGGCACCCGCATGCTCATGGTGACGGTCGTCGCCGATGCCGATGACCCGGAAACGTTTGACGTGGCGCGCTTTGGCAAACTCGGCGACTTCGTGGTGCTCAGTGTCAAACCCAAGCCCTGAAAGGGCTGTAACCAACCGTGGCCCATTCCTGATGAAACCCTGTTCGATACCGCTGTTTTGGAAGCTGGCCGGACGCAGCTTCCTGATCCTGGTCTGCGTCGCCGCCCTGTTGCCGCCGCAGATGAAAGGGCAGGTGGCGCGGCAGCCGGTGCGCGCCAGGCGCGCCATGGTGGCCTCGTCCAGTTCGTTTGCCTCGCAGGTCGGGGTGAAAATTCTGCAGGAAGGCGGCAATGCCGTAGATGCCGCCGTAGCCGTCGGGCTGGCGCTGGCCGTGACCTTCCCGGTTGCCGGCAACATCGGCGGCGGCGGCTTCATGCTCATCCGCATGGCAGACGGCCGGACAACGGCCATTGACTACCGTGAAACCGCGCCGGCCCGGGCAAGCCGCAACATGTACCTTGACGCCAACGGCAATCCCATCCCGGAGAAATCAACCCTGGGCTATGCTGCCGTGGGGGTTCCCGGTACGGTGGCCGGTTTCGATCTGGCACTGCGCAAGTACGGGCGGCTGAAATGGGCGCAGGTTGTGGCCCCGGCCCGGCGGCTGGCACAGGAGGGGGTTCCGGTCAGTTACGCTTTCTCCCGCGGCCTGCGCATGGCTGAGCGGTTGGACAGGTTTCCCGACAGCCGCCGGATTTTCCACCGGGACGGCAACTACTACGAGGAGGGCGAAGTGTTCCGCCAGCCGGAACTGGCGGCCACGCTGGCACGTCTGGAAAAGCGCGGACCACGCGAGTTCTACGAGGGCGAAACCGCCCGGCGGATTGCTGCCGCCATGGCCGCCAATGGTGGTTACATCACCCTCGATGATCTGAAGAACTACCGTCCGGTGGAACGCGAGCCACTCCGGGGGACGTACCGGGGGTACGAGATCATCACCTTCCCGCCACCCAGCTCCGGCGGCATTGTACTGCTCAACGTGCTCAACCAGCTCGAAGGCGACAACCTGGCCGCCCTTGGGGCCAGCTCGTCGGAAGCCAGCCACCTGCTCATCGAGGCGATGCGGCGCGCCTTTGCCGACCGGGCCACCCTGATGGGCGATCCTGATTTTGTCAAAGTTCCGGTTGCGGAACTCATCTCGAAAGATTACGCCCGGACACGCCGCGCGACGATTGATCCGCAGCGCGCCACACCCAGCACCGACATCCGTCCAGGACTGGACGCGCCAGTTTCGGAAGCCGCCGAGACGACGCATTTCACCGTCGTGGATGCCGAAGGGAACATCGTGACGAATACCTACACGCTCAATGGTCCCTACGGGTCGGGCGTGACCGTGCCGGGGACAGGCATTCTGCTCAACAACGAAATGGATGATTTTGCGGTCAAGCCGGGAGTGCCGAACTACTACCAGTTGGTGCAGGGAGAAGCCAACTGCATTGCGCCTGGCAAGCGGCCGCTGTCGTCCATGACGCCGACGATTGTTCTGAAAGAGGGCCGGCCCTGGTTTGCCATTGGCAGTCCCGGCGGGCCGACCATCATTTCCACCGTGGTGCAGGTGGTCATCAACATCATTGACCACCGGATGAACCTTCAGCAGGCCATTGATGCGCCGCGTCTGCATCACCAGTGGCTGCCGGATGTGGTGATGTGGGAGCCTTATGGGATGACCGCCGACACCAGACGCGCGCTGGAGGCCAAAGGACACCGGCTGGACATCGTGCCGCGCTACAACGGTGATGCGGAAGGCGTCATGATTGATGAAACCGGCATCCGGTTGGGTGCCAGTGACCCCCGCAACCCTGACGCCCTCGCGGTTGGATACTGAAAAACGGTCAATCACCAGCCTCCACCCAGCGCCTTGTAAAGGGCGACGGCCTGGCGCAGTTGCTGGGTTTCGCTTTCAATCTGGTCGAGGGCGCTGGAAAGTTGTCCGCGGCGCGCTTCCAGAACGGTCGTGAAGTCTTCCAGCCCGCTGGCATAACGGACTTCGGCCAGGCGGGCGCTCTCCCGTTGTTCTTCTGTCGCCGCGGCCAGCGCGCGCCGCCGCTCACCTTCGCGGAGGTAGCTCACCAGCGCGCGCTCGACTTCCTCGAAAGCGCGGAGCACGGTTTGTTCATACCGGAGGGCGGCCTGCTCGGTCTGCGCATCACGCACCGCAATCTGGTTGCGGATGCGTCCGCCGGTCAGGATGGGCAGCCGGACCGTCGGGCCGGCGGCAAAGAAATTTCCGGCGCCAAGGGTCAATCCGGCCACGCTTGTGGCCTGACGCCCGACACCGGCCGTCAGGGCAAACTTTGGAAACCGGTCCGTTCTGGCCGCGCCGAGCCGCGCCAGGGCAGCCGCCAGTTCGGCTTCCGCCTGTCGGATGTCGGGTCGGCGCTGCAGGAGTTCGGAGGGGAGTCCGACGGGAATCTCCGGTGGAGACATGGGCCGGGACGCGCTCTCGGTCAGAGGTTCGGCCAGGGTTCCGGGGGGCGTTCCCACCAGGACGCTCAAGCGGTACAGGCTGTCGCGGATGCTGGCTTCGAGGGGCGGCACGGCCGCCCGCAGTTCCTCCCACTGTGCCGCTGCACGTGTCACGTCAAGCTGCGAGGTCAGCCCGGCCTGAAACCGTGTGCGGGTGAGTTCCAGGATGTCACCTTGGATTTGGAGCTGCTGCCGCACCAGTGCCAGTTTCTGCTGCGCTCCGCACAGCTCGATGTAAATCCGCGCCACTTCGGCAGCCGTCATAAGCTGCACGCCATGCATGGCTTCTTCGGCCGCACGGGCATCCTCGCGGGTCGCCAGGGCCATCAGCCGGGCGCCGCCAAAGAAATCAAGTTCCCAACTGGCATCGAAGCCGAGTTGGAAGATACCTGTTTCGCTGGAAATGCCGGGCAGGTTGGTGATCCGTCCGATACCCTGGGGAAGCCCGCCACGGAGGCGTTGCGTACTGGCTGCGGCCGAGAGGTTCGGGCGCTGGGTGGAGGCTTCCACACCAGCCTGTCCGCGTGCTTCCCGAACCCGCGCCAGGGCGATGCGAATGTCAAGGTTCGCGTTGAGGGCGCGTTCCACGAGGTGCGTCAATTGCGCGTCATGAAAGTGTGTCCACCAGGTGTCGAGTCTGGCGGATTGTGGTGAAACCCCCTCGCCCATGGGTGAGGTCCAGGCGGAAGGCGTCTCGACGACGACTTTGCGAATCGGCGGTCTGGCCGCACAGCCGGCAACCACCACGGCAAGGCACAGTGTCGCTCCGGCGCGAAGCCAGTCCTTCGGTACATCACCTGTCATGGCTGCCCTCCTTGGTCAATGTAAACATCCATTTGCTGCCCAACGAAAATCGGGGTGTCCTTTGCCGTCACACGGTAGATCACCTGGAAGACCCGGGTATCCACCCGCTCGGTGGCATCACCGGTAAGTGATTTCTTGGGGATGACCAGCGGTTCCTGGCGGACGAACTCCAGCGGCAGGGCCACGTTGGCCTGCCCGCGTATGTAACCGACGGCCCTGGACCCGGGGCGCACTTTGTGGGCTTCGTTCTCGTCAATCTCCACCCGGACATGAAGCTGATCGGCGCTCCCCAGAATGAGCAGCGGCTTCGCCAGTTGACCGGCCTGGGCATATTCGCCGGGATGAACGTTGCACTGAAGGATGGTGCCGTCGGTCAGCGCGCGGATGGTCAGGCGTTCGAGATCGGTTTCAATCCGCTTCACGTGGGCTTCCGCCAGTTTGACCTCGCTGCGGGCGACATCGAGATCGGCTTTCCACGTGCCTGCCTCCAGCCGCGCAAGCTGGGCCTGGGCTTCTTCATGACGCGCTTTGGCGGCAGTAACCGCAAAACGGCGCTGCTCGACTTCTTCGGTGCGAACCGCGCGCTGGTCGGCAACCTGCTCGATACGCTTGAGGTTTCCTTCGGCATCCGCCAGTTGCGCGGCGGTTTCCTGTACCCGTGCGGCAAGGGCCGGGCGGTCGGCGCTCCATGGCGCCTGTTCGAGGCGTTCCAGCCGGGCGCGTGCCACGGCCAGGGACTGGCGCCGCACCAGCAGCTCCGCCTGAAGATCGCGTCCGTCGAGTTCAAACAGCCGGTCGCCGGGTTTGACCCTGTCCCCGACAGCCACAAAGACGCGCGTCACGAGTCCCGCCACCGGGGTGTTGAGGGCAATGTTTTCGCTGCTGGCTTCGATGAGTCCCACACCGGCCACACTCCGGGCATGGACGGCGCGGGGCGGCGGCGCCGGCGGCCGTTCGGCTGTTCGGACCGGTTGGGAGACATAGACGGAATAGCCCGCATAACTGAGCGCCGCGACCGTGACAAGCGGCAGTGTCCAGACTTGAAATTTCATACGTCCTGCCTTTCCGTGTGTGTAACCCGTCCATCGGCCATGTGGGCAATGGCATGGGCAAAGTTGAAGATGCGGCTGTCGTGCGTCACAACAATGACGGCACGGCCCGGTCCAACGGCAACAGAGGTGAGCAGCTCCATGACGGCCCGGCCCGTGACACCATCGAGCGCCGAGGTCGGCTCATCGCACACAATGAGCCGTGGCTCGTGAATCACCGCCCGCGCCAGCGCCACGCGCTGCTGCTGGCCGCCGGAAAGCTGTGCGGGAAAACTGGAGAGCCGATGGGACAGCCCCAACTGGCTGAGCAACGTGGCGGCGCGTGCCACCGCACGGGCGCGCGGCACACCGGCCGCCAGCAGGGGGACGGCAACGTTTTCAGCGGCGGTAAGGGCCGGAAGCAGGTTGAACTGCTGAAAGACAAAACCAAGATGCCGCCGGCGAAACTGTACCTGCCGGGTGTTGGACAGCCGCGAGGGCGTCTGTCCCAGAACGTGAACTTCACCTTCGGTGGCCTCCAGGAGTCCGGCGATAATGGAGATGAGTGTTGTTTTGCCGGAGCCGCTTTCACCGACCAGAAAGGTCATTTCACCAAATCTGGCCTCAAAGTCGGCGCCACGCAGGGCGAGGGTTCTGGATTCACCCTGTCCAAAGACTTTCGTCACGCCATGGCAGGCAACGGCCGGGCCTCCGGTCGCTGGCAGGATGCCTCCACGTTCAGGTTCCAAGGGTGTGGTGTGGTTCATGGTCATTGGCCTCCAAAGCCACTGCATCCGGGAAAAAGTCCTTTAGGATATGCGTCATGGGATGTGCGTCATCTCCAGGGCGCGACGGCCTAGCCGCGAAAGACGATGGCGGGTTCGAGGAAGAGCACCTTGCGAATGCTCAGCAGGCTGGCCAGCAGGACGATGAAAAACACGACGCCGCCCGTGCCGATGGCGACCTGCCAGAGCAGGATGAAACCGCGCAGTTGAATGGCGGCGTCCCGCGTCAGATCAAAAAATGCCGCGCACATGGCCATGCCCAAGGCATAGCCGATGATGCCCACTACCACCGCTTGCAGCAGGATCATGCTGACAATCCGCAGGTTTGTGACGCCAATGGCCTTGAGGGCGCCAAACTGTTTGAGGTTTTCAATCGTGAAGATGTAGAAGGTCTGCCCGGCCACGACCGTCCCCACCACGAGCGCAATGAGGACGGTAATGCCAAAGTTGACCGGAATGCCCGTATTGCGGATGTAGTAACCGATGGTTTCCCACTCGAACGCCTCGCCCGTCATGGCTTTGAGCTTTGGGGAGGTTTCGCCAATCCGGCGGCAGAGGTCGGGAATATCCACGCCGGCGGCGACCTTGACCAGAATGAAAGACAGATGGTTGCGCTCACGTCCGACGTAGTTCACGGCCTGGCTGTAGCGCGTAAACATGACGGGGAACGTGGCGAACGGCGCGCTGGCTTCGCAGATGCCGACAATCGTCACCCGTCGGTCATTCATTTCCATGACCTGTCCGACGCTGAGCGGGGCCTTGGGGAAGAAAAAGTAAAACCCTGCGCGGTCAATGATGACCGCATCCGGCTGCCGGAGGTCTTCAATGCGGCCCACGAGCATGCGCCGGGGGGCGCCGACCAGCGTTTCATCATCGAGTCCCATCAGAATGACGGTTCGGAACCGTCCGTCTGCCGCGCGTACCCGTGGATTACCCTTGAAGAGCCGTACGGCCCACTCGACCCCGGAAACGCCCCGGACGCGGTACAGATCGTTGGTGGTGAGCGCGGCGACTTCATCAATGTACTGGGTTTCTTTGTCCATCACCCACAGATCGGCATCGGGAATATCCCTGATCTGGCTGCGGGTGCGGTTCATCAGCCCGGAGAAGATGGATGCCTGGTGCGCCATGAGAAATGATGCAAAGGCAATGGAGAACACCAGACCAAGAAATTTGGAACGGTCGCCAAGGAGCATTTTGAGCGCGACGAAATTCATGGCTACCTCACGGTGCTGGGGATGGCGTGTGTGGGGGCGTGGTGTCCGGGGTGTCTGAAGCGGGGCCGATGTCCTGGACTGGTACGCTGGTGCGAAGCAGGTTGCTGGTTGCGTGTGCCAGACAGCGCTGGCCGGCGTCATAAAGCCAGCACTCGGCATTGATGATGTTTTTGCCGTGGCGTATGACGCGCGTGGTGGCGGTGATGACCGCCCCGGCCGGGACGCTGCCAAGAAAGTCAATGGTGAGGTTGACGGACGTATAAAACACCTCCACGTCGAGCGTGCCGTGGACAGTGGCGCCGATGACTTCATCCATGATGGCTGCGGCTGCGCCGCCGTGCAGGATACCGGCAGGATTGGTCATGTCTTCCCGGACGATGAAGGTGAAGGTGGTCTCGCCGGGCCGGGCCGCGGTGAGCGTTCCGCCCAGCCAGCGCGCCAGAGGGGAGGGGCTGTGGGTGGCGAGAGGGCAGCCAATCAGACGGCGGAAGCGTTCCAGGCGGGTGCTGTTCATAACGGCGTCCTTTTTTTGAACAATGTTCACTTTCAGGGAAAAAAATGAGCGGTCAGTCCGGCCGGCGGCGCACGCCGTCGAGCAGCAGGGTGAGCAGGCGCTCGATGAGGCGGCGCCTGGCGACGAAGGGAAAGTCAGGCTGGGAAATAAGGAGGGAGGTGAGGCCGTGAACGGCGGCCCACAGCGCCTGGGCCGTGGTTTCGGGGTCTTCGTCCGTGAGATGCCCGTCGCTGATGGCACGCCGTACGGCCTGGCGCAGGTTGTCAAAACAGGCTGGACCGTGTTTGAGTTTGTAATGCTTGCGTTCCCCCTCAAAGAGGGCTTCGTTCTGGACAAACGCCAACAGGTAGTGGTTGGGGTGACTGAGCCCGAACTCGATGTAGGTGCGCAGCCCACGGCGCAACGCCGTGAGGCTGTCGGTTTCGCGCAGGGAGATGTGCCGTAGTTTGGCGTCGAGTTCGGTGAAGGTCTCGGTCAGCAGGGCGTCGAGCAGTTCGGACTTGTCCTGGAAGTAGAGATAGATGGTGGCGGGGGAGTATTCGATTTTTTCGGCAATTTTGCGCAGTGAGGTGTGCTGGTAGCCTTCAGTCACAAAAAGGTCGCGGGCGGCATCGAGAATCAGCCGCCGGACATTGGCCTTGTGCCGACTTTTGCGCTCTTGTACACCCATGGCCGGATTTCCTTCCGAATGCTGTTAGCTTAGTGAACGGCGTTCATTTTTGTCAAGGAACTTTTTTCTGAACCGCCCTGTGTCCCGGACGGGTTCCGGCGGCAGGGACGGAATGGAGTGTGACCATGAACCGGAAAGCCTGGTTGGCTTGCATTCTGGTTGGCATGCTGGGATTGGCGTGCCTCAGCCCTGTACTGGTTGAGACAACAAGTGGTGCACCGGCGCGGACAACTCCGGGAGACCGCATCACAGGGCGCACCTTTGCGACCCGCTCGGAGGTCATTGCGCGCCACGGCATGGCCTGCACCAGTCAGCCGCTGGCGACGCAGGTGGCCGTCGAAATTCTCAAACGGGGCGGCACGGCCGTGGATGCCGCCATTGCCGCCAATGCCGTGCTCGGCGTGGTTGAACCAACCGGCTGTGGCATCGGCGGCGACCTGTTTGCGCTGGTCTGGGACCCCAAAACAAAGCGCCTGCACGGACTCAACGCCAGCGGGCGGTCGCCCAAACGCCTGACCCTTGATGAGTTCCGGCGGCGGAACCTGACGCGCATCCCGTCCTACGGACCACTGCCCGTCACCGTGCCGGGCTGTGTGGACGGCTGGTTTGAACTGCACGGGCGTTTCGGCCGGCTGCCGATGAAAGACCTGCTGGCACCGGCCATCGGTTATGCGCGTGACGGGTTTCCGGTCTCCGAACTCATTGCCTACTACTGGGAGCGCAATGTCGCGGCGCTGGCGCCGTTTCCCAACGTCCGTGACGTGTATGCCCCGAACGGTCGCACCCCACGCAAGGGCGATGTGTTTCGCAATCCCCAACTCGCCGCCACGCTCGAAAAGATTGCTGCCGGGGGGCGGGAAGTCTTCTACCGGGGAGAGATCGCGCGGGTCATCGCCGACTTCATGGCCCGGCAGGGGGGCTTGCTGGATGCCGAAGATTTGGCTGCCCATCGCTCCGACTGGGTGGAACCAATCTCGACCAACTATCGCGGCTACGATGTCTGGGAGTTGCCGCCGAACGGGCAGGGGCTGGCGGCCCTGCAGATGCTGAACCTGCTCGAAGGCTATGACCTGGCGAAGTTCGGCTTCGGCAGCCGCGAGCACATCCACTATTTTGTCGAGGCCAAAAAGCTGGCTTATGAAGACCGCGCCAGGTTTTATGCAGACCCGGCCTTTGCCCAGGTTCCGGTTGCAGAACTGCTGTCGAAGTCGTACGCCGCAGAGCGCCGCAAGCTGATTCATCCCGTCCGGGCCGGCGCGCGGTATGAAGCTGGCGAGCCGGCGCTCAAAGCTGGCGACACCATTTACCTCACCACGGCCGACCGGGACGGCATGATGGTTTCACTCATTCAGAGCAACTACCGGGGCATGGGGTCAGGGATGGTGCCCGACGGCCTGGGATTTATGCTGCACGACCGGGGGGAGATGTTTTCGCTCGAAGCCGGTCACGCCAACGTCTATGCCCCCGGCAAGCGTCCGTTTCACACCATCATTCCAGCTTTCGTCACCAAAGACGGGCGTCCGTGGATGAGTTTTGGGGTGATGGGCGGTGGCTTCCAGCCGCTGGGACACGTCCAGATACTCATCAACATCATTGACTTTGGGATGAATCTTCAGGAAGCGGGTGACGCACCGCGCATAGACCACCAGGGTTCCTCGGAGCCGACGGGCGAGCGCGCCACCGGAGTCGGGACGGTGACGCTGGAAACCGGGTTTCCCTATGAAGTGGTGCGGGAACTCATCCGGTCAGGCCACCGCGTCGGTGTTTCCGTCGGGGACTATGGCGGCTATCAGGCCATCCGGTGGGACGCCGAACAGGGCGTCTATTACGGAGCTTCCGAATCCCGCAAGGACGGACAGGCTGCCGGGTATTAGAGCCGGGTATTAGATCGGTTCCAGCCGGATGGGGTGGGGGCAGCGTTGCGTAACCCTTCCAATCGCCATACAATCGGTTGCACAGCGGCTGTAACCAATCAGTCACAGTTGAGGTTGCAGGTCTGGTTGGTTGTGTGCAGCGCCTATTTCGCCAAGGCGCGGTCAAGAGACGCCATGCCGTCCACCGAACTCCACGAATTGCTTCGGCAAGCCATCGAGTCGGCCAAGTCTGGCGACAAGGCGCGCGCGCGTGGACTCCTCATCGAAGTGACCGAAGCCGACCCAAACAACGAAGTCGCCTGGATGTGGCGGGCTTCGGTATCGCTGACGCCAAAGGACGCTGCGTGGTGCCTGACCAAGGTGCTGAACATCAACCCGGCCAATCGGCAGGCTCAGGAATGGCTGGATAAAATCCGGCAGTTACAGGACCAGCCGCCAGCCGTGACCAGACCACTCGTGACAGGTTCCCCAGAGCCACCTGGGCGTTCGGGTTCGACCGGTGCGCACCAGGTTACGCCCTCCCCGGATTCGCCGACGGTCAGTGATCTGCCCTCATTTTCGGCGCCGCCTTCGGTTTCGCCGGACCGCCCGCCGTCACCCACCCCGCCGCGGGCAGCAACCACGGTGCAGGTGATGCCGGCGGTCACGGCCCCGCGCCCGGCGCCGGCGCCGGTGCGTCCGGCCCCTGGGAAAACCGGTGAGATGGAAAAAGTCGAGCCAAGCCTCCGGCCCGAACCGCCTCCCGGAGCCAAAGTCATCCTGGCCGTGGATGACAGCCTGACGGTACGGCGGGTCATCACCCAGGCTTTGGAAAGCCAGGGCTATCGGGTCATCACGGCGGCGGATGGCTACGAGGCGCTGGCCAAGCTGAAGGACATCACCCCCGATCTCGTGATTCTCGATGTGGCTTTGCCGGGGGGGATGGATGGCTACCAACTCTGCAAGCAGATTCGCGCAGAAAAATCACGGCGCAGCATTCCGGTGATTATGCTCTCCAGCCGGGAGAGCCTTCTGGACAAGGTGCAGAGCCGGTTGGCTGGGGCGGCGCAGTACCTGCCCAAACCCTTCAAGACGGAAGACCTGCTGCTGGGTGTCCGTCGCCATCTCAGGCAATAATACGCCCAAACCATTGGCTCCATTGATGTTTGGAGCCTGTACGGAACAACGTGGCTACTTTTGGATCACTTTCTGACCTGGACCTTCTGACACTCACCCAGATTCTCTGCCGCGCCGGCCGCCTGGCGGCACTTGAACTCGTACAGGATGAGCAATGCGGCTGGATATACTTTGAAAACGGCCGGGTGGTGCACGCCATGCTGGACACGCTGGCTGGCGAGCCGGCGCTCCTTGCCCTGCTCCGCTGGAAGTCCGGGCGTTTTCGCGTCATACCCGGCTTTTATGCCCCTGACCAGACATTGGAGCTGTCCTGGCCCGAACTGACGGCACTCGTCCTGAACCTGCCGTCGGGGAAGTGGCATGTACCGTAAGTGGCGAGTGGGGAATGGCGAGTAGTGGCGACCGGCCGGTCGCCCGTACTAGCGAGTAGCGAGTGGTGAGGGTTACTCCACGCGGGCGTAGCTGCGCGCCTTGAGCAATTCATCCAGGACTAGGTTGGCCGTACTTTCGTCGTCTGCCAGAAGGGTGAATTTCTGTTGCAACACGGCTTCAAAGTGCTGGTCAGTCTGGCGTCCGGCCGCCTGTTTGGACGGGAAGGGTTCGGAATAGAGAATGGTTTGGCGCACGACCTCGGTGACACGTCCGTCGGATTCAACGGTTCGTTCCCGAAGGCCTGTCAGCAGGTAGTACGCGGTATCCTTGATGGTGACGAGATAGACTTCGACCGAATCGAACTTCCCAATGTAGCGGATGTCATCGGCTTCAAGGAATGTCCGCCCGATACTTTGCTCGGGTTTGACCGGGGCTGGCTCGGGCGCTGTCCGCGCAAGATGCCTGGTCAGCCGTCCATCTGTGACCCGGACTTCCGCAATCTGGAGGGTCTCCGGGCGCGGACTGCTGGAGAAGTTTGAAGCCAGGGCGTCAAAGTCCTGCTTGGCATCGGCATAGGCCTGCCGGGCGGCGAGGTAGAGCGAAGAGGTGGGCATGGTGCGGTAGAGCCGCGACACCTGCTCGTGAAAATACTGCAACCGCTCACGACAGCTCGAAATCCGGCCACCCAGCGTCTCGAACTGCCTGCGGTAAGCCTCAAAACCCTTGCCGCGACGCGCCTTGTCACCTCCCTGCAACCCGGCGACATAGCTCGCAAGCTCGCCCTGCAGAGCCGCGATTTCACCCCGCAGCGCCTTGATGGCGGCTGGCAGTTCACTGTCGGACGCGCCCTCGGCCTGCGCCCAAGCCGGCTCGACCGTGACCAGATTGACAGTAAAGAAAAGAAACAGGAACGGCACAGCCGTGAGCCATTTCATCCACGACATTGCAGCTTCCTCGTCAGTTTGGGAAGTTGGTCGCACGCTGAAGACCGGTGCCAAGCCGGATGCAGCGGAAACGCCAGAATTTACTGCCGTGACATCTATGTTACGCCGCGCTTTACGACAGTGTAAAGGCTTATTTATCTGGTCGGGTGAACCGTCCATGGCGGCTGATGCGGCACGGGTGCCCACAGGGGCGCTTCACCCTGCCCCCGGGAACTGACCGTGCCGCATGCCGCCAGAGGTGGCGCTAGAGGATGAGATTGCCGGTGACGCTGAAGGCCCCGGAGGGCAGTTGCATGGCTGCGGCCGACACAATCGGCAACCGCACGCCAAGGATGGTCATGTCATCCCGCTGTGGCTCGTTTTGCTGGAACTGGCTCATTTCCTTTTCGAGCGCAAAACGCTGACCGAGGCAGGTCATCGGGGCGACTTCGAGCAGCTTGTCACGCAGGCGCCGCGCTCCATAGCGTTCGGACTGCGGGTTGGCCTGGTCAGCATAGCCGTCCGTGGTCAGGTAGAGCATGGCCCCACGTGGCAGTTCGATTTCGTGGTTGGTGTACTGCCAGCCTTCCCGCTTGCGTCCGCCACCAATCGTGCGCCGATCACCTTTGATCTCCTCGAGGTCCCACCGACGGTTTTCCTGTTGGGATACAACATAGAGCGGGCGGCGCGCTCCAGCGAAGGTGACTTTGGAGTCGTCCAGCCGGCAGAGGCAAATTTCCATTCCGTCGTCAATTTCGAGCCGCCGACTCGTCTGGCGCAGCGAGTGCAGCACGCCATCGTGCAACTGTTCGAGAATCGTGCCCGGCAGGTGGCGTGGGTTCTGGGCGACGATCTGGTTGAGCAGCGTCGTGCCCACCATCGAGAGAAAGGCCCCCGGCACACCGTGCCCGGTGCAGTCGGCCACCGCCAGGTAGAACACAGTGTGTTCTTCGTCCTTGACGATGTGCGTCCAGTAGAAATCACCCGATACAATGTCCCGTGGTTTGTAGATGAGAAAGTACTGGGTGATGAGTGCATCCAGTTTGGCCTCGGAAGGCAGAATGGCGCGCTGGATTCGCTCGGCATTGCGGATACTGTCCAGTATGCGCATGTTCTGCCGACGGTACTCATCCCGCTCCTGCGCGATCTGTTTGACCCGGTCTTCCGAGGCCCCGCGCAGCGTCACCAGATACCGCTCCAGATCGTGGATGAGGGTCTGGTTTTCCTGCCGCAGCGCCGCCACTTCGGCCGCAGCTTCCAGCGTCTGACGTGCAGCAAACACATCCAGCGGCAGGCCAATGTAGCGAAAGTCGCGCAGGGCGTCCGGCGTTCCGAGCGTGCTGACGATGCGGTTGGTTTCGATGAGCAGGATGCCTTGGGCGGTTTTGTGCCACTTGGGGATGTCCCCCACGATGGCTTCGCCAGAGACCACACCGGGGCGGTCGCCACACAGGATGATGGGCGCTGTGGCCCGGCCGGCCTGCTCCCGCAGGTCGGCTTCAGTGGCCACCGGCACGAATATGAAGCGCGAGCCGAACGCCTGGCTCAGCTCGCGCAGGAACCCTTCCGGGACACCAATGGCAAAAACCGCGACGGATTGCTGCTGTTGAGATGGATGGTTCATCAAGCGCCCTTACGACCAGGCATCACAGTGCAGGGAATGACTCACCGGCTTCCACCATGGCCAGCAACCGCGCCGGTGGGGTGAAGCGTTCTCCGTACCTGGCGGCCAGGGCCTGGGCGCGTTCAACAAAGGCCCGAACGCCGTAGCCGTTGATGAACTGCAACGTCCCACCGGTGTAGGCCGGGAAGCCCCAGCCAAACAGGCTGCCGATGTTGGCATCCGCTACCGAACGCACCACGTTTTCTTCGAGGCAGCGAACGGTTTCAAGCGCCTGAATGAACAGCAACCGGTCGCGGATGTCCTCGAAAGGCAAGGCGGTCTGGGCTGGGAAAAGCTCCTGTAGTCCCGACCAGAGGAACTTTTTGCCTTCGGGCGGATATTCGTAGAAACCGGCGCCGGCCGCCTTGCCGGCGCGTCCCTGGGCCAGCATGGCGTCAAGGACGCGATTCGACGGCTGCTCCGGGATGGGTTTGCCTTCCGCTGCCAGATCACGCTCCGTCTGCTGGCGTACGTAGTGCATCAGCTTCAGGCTCACCTCGTCCGAAACGGCCAGCGGGCCAACCGGCATCCCGGCCTGCATCCCGGCGGCCTCGATGACGCTGGCCGGCTGGCCTTCAAGCAACAGCGTCATGCCTTCCGAGGTGTAGGTGGCAAACACCCGCGAGGTGTAAAACCCACGCCGGTCGTTGACGACGATGGGCGTCTTTTTGATCTGCCGGACGAAATCAAAGCTGCGCGCCAGGGTTTCCGGCGAGGTCTTTTCGCCGACGATGATTTCAACCAGCGGCATTTTGTCCACGGGCGAAAAGAAGTGCAGCCCGATGAAGTTTTCCGGCCGCTCGGACACCTGGGCCAGACTGGTAATCGGCAGGGTGGATGTGTTTGAGGCAAAAATGGCCGTTGGCGCCAGTTGCGCTTCGGCTTCCTGGGTGGCTTCCTTCTTGATGGCCCGGTCTTCAAAGACGGCCTCGATGATGAGCTCACAGCCACGCAGGTCTTCAGCCTTCGTCGTTGGGTGGATACGCGCCAGCGTCGCTGCCAGATCGGCTTCGGTCATCCGGCCTTTCCCGACCCGTGGGCGGAGCACCTTTTCCGTGTAGGACTTGCCCTTTTCGGCCTGTTCCAGCGTGACATCCTTGAGGACAACCTCCAGTCCGGCCATGGCGCAGGCATAGGCAATGCCGCTGCCCATCATCCCGGCCCCCAGGACGCCGACTTTGGAGAAGGTGGCCGGGGGAATACCGGCCGGACGACTGCCGCCGCCATTGATCTTGTTGAGCTGAAACCAGAAGGCCGCGATCATGTTTTTGGCAACCTGCCCTGTAGCCACGTTCGCCAGGTAGCGCGATTCGATGCGGTCGGCCGTATCGAAGTCCACCAGCGTCCCTTCCACGGCGGCGCTCAGGATGGCCAGTGGGGCCGGGAAGTTCCCCCGGGTTTTCTTGAGCAGCACGGCCGGAGCGGCCGCCAGCATCTGCGCCACCTTCGGCGTGCGCGCATCGCCGCCGGGCAGCCGGTAGCCCTTCGTATCCCACGGTTGGCGCGGCTCTGGATTGGCCTGAATCCAGGCTTTGGCCTTGGCAATGAGTTCTTCGGGGGTTGCCGCCAGTTCGTTGACGATGCCCAGCGTCCTGGCTTCCGCTGGAGAGAGCCGTTTGCCTTCGGTCAGCAGCGGGAGCGCCGTTTCAAGCCCCAGCAGGCGTGTCAGGCGCGTGATGCCGCCGCCGCCGGGAATGAGGCCCAGGGTCACTTCCGGCAAACCCACCTGCGCGTCCGGGCGGTCAATGAGAATGCGGTAGTGGCACGCCAGCGCCAGTTCCAGTCCGCCGCCCATCGCTGCGCCATTGATGGCTGCGACAAAGGGTTTCCCAAACGTTTCCATGCCGCGAAAGATGCGCTTGACCTGCTGGATTTCCTGAAACAATGCCGCCGGATCACGCACTTCCAGCATCGGCTCCAGGTCGGCGCCGGCCAGGAACGTCTTTTTCGCCGAGGTGATGATGACACCCGTCAGCTCGGTTTCGGCCTTGAGCCGGGCGAAGGTTTCCGCCAGCGCTGCGTTGAACTCGGCGTTGATGACGTTGGCCGACCGCTGCGGCATGTCCATTGTGATGGTAACAATGTTGTCCGTGTCTTTTTCGTACCGAAACACCATAGGCTCCCTTTCTCGTCAGATTCCTCGCCTGGTCAGACCCGTTCAATGATGGTGGCAATACCCATGCCGCCGCCAACACACAGGGTGATGAGCGCCGTGGACTTTTGGCGACGTTCCAGTTCGTCGAGCGCCGTGCCGAGCAGCATCGCACCGGTCGCACCCAGGGGATGCCCCATGGCAATCGCGCCGCCGTTGACGTTGATCTTGTCGGGGTCAATGTCCATGTCGCGGGCAAATTTCAGGACGACCGAGGCAAAGGCTTCATTGACTTCAAAGAGATCAATGTCGGCCGTCGTCATCCCGGCCTTGGCCAGGGCTTTGCGCGTGGCCGGCAGCGGGCCGGTGAGCATAATGGTTGGCTCACTGCCGGTCACGGCCGCCGCCACAATCCGGGCGCGGGGCTTCAGACCCAGCGCCTCGCCCTTTTCCCGGCTTCCGACAAGCACCAGCGCCGCACCATCCACAATGCCAGACGAGTTGCCGGCCGTGTGGACGTGCCGAATCCGCTCGACGCCGGGATACCGCAACTGCGCCACGGCATCGAAGCCAATCCCGCCCATTTCGGCAAAGGAAGGCTTGAGTTGCGCCAGGGCTTCGAGCGTCGTGTCCGGGCGGATGTGTTCGTCCCGGTCAAGCACCAGCATCCCATTGAAGTCCGTAACCGGAATGAGTGAACGCTGGAAGTAGCCGTTGGCGGTCGCCTGGGCTGCACGCTGGTGCGAACGCAAGGCATAGGCGTCCACGTCTTCACGCGAAAAGTTTTCGAGTGTTGCAATCAAATCCGCCCCAATGCCCTGCGGGACGAATCGGAGCGTGGCGCTGACTTTGGGATCGAGCATCATCGGGCCGCCGTCGGAACCCATCGGCACGCGGCTCATGGACTCCACGCCGCCCCCGATGACCAGGTCTTCCCAGCCGGAGCGCACCCGCATGGCGGCGTGGTTGACCGCCTCCAGACCCGAAGCGCAGAACCGGTTGATTTGCTGTCCGGCAACGGTTTCGGCATAGCCGGCATAGAGCGCCGCCGTCTTGGCAAGGTTGGCGCCCTGGTCGCCAATGGGCGTCACGCAGCCAAGGATGATGTCGTCCACTTCGTCAGTAGCGAAGCCGTTGCGCCGCTGAAGTTCCCGCAAAAGCTGGGTGACAAGATCAATTGGCTTGATTTCGTAGAGCGCGCCGGAGGACTTACCACGGCCGCGCGGAGTACGAATCGCGTCAAAGATGAAAGCGTCGCGCGTCATCAGGAAAACAACCCCTTGTCGGTGAGGATGATGGTGAGGTCAAGGCAGGCGACATCCTACACGAAGCCGGGCTGTCCAAACAGCCCTTTTGCCCCGTAAATCCAGCCCTTCGGCATCAGGTGCGGGTCTGTCCTTCGCCCAGAACGACAAACTTCTGCGTCGTCAGTTCGCGGGCACCCATCGGGCCAAAGGCATGGAGTTTGGTCGTGCTGATGCCGATTTCAGCGCCGAGGCCGAGTTGTTGCCCGTCGGCAAAGCGGGTTGAGGCATTGACCACGACGGTGGAGGAGTCAATGTCGCGGAGAAAGCGCATGGCTGTCGCATGGTCGCGGGTGATGATGGCTTCGGTGTGCTGTGAACCGTAGGTCTGAATGTGCGCCACGGCGGCGGCATAGTCGTCCACGATTTTGACGGCCAGAATGTTGTCCAGAAACTCGCAGCCAAAGTCAGAAGGCTGCGCCGCCACGATCCAGTCGGACGCATAGCCCCGCTCACGCAGCGCCTGTTGGGTACGCTCACAGACGCGCAGCTCGACGCCGGCTGCCACCAGCGCCTGAACTGTCGGGAGCAGGCAGGTCTCGACGGCAGCCGCGTGAATGAGCAGGGTTTCGGTGGCATTGCACGTCGCCGGACGCTGGGCCTTGGCATTGACCACAACCGGAACGGCGATGGCCGGGTCGGCGCTGGCGTCCAGATAGGTGTGGCAGACGCCTTCATAGTGCTTGATGACCGGAATCCGTGAGTGCCCGGCAACAAAGCGGATGAGTTCCTTTCCGCCGCGTGGAATCACAAGATCAACGAGGTCATCGCAGGCCAGCAACTCAGCCACCACGGCGCGGTCGGGCGTGGGGATGACCGTCACCAGCGCCGGCGGCAGACCGAACGATTCCAACACCGCGCCCATCAACTGCCCCAACGCCTGGTTGGAATGAAACGCCTCCGAGCCGCCGCGCAGCACGACGGCATTGCCGGCCTTGAGGCACAGCGCCGCCGCATCCACGGTCACATTGGGGCGCGATTCATAGATGATGGCCACAACCCCCAGCGGAATCCGCATCCGTCCCACGAGCAGGCCGTTGGGCTGCCGGCGCAGTTCGGCAATTTCGCCAACCGGGTCGGGTTGGGCGGCTATCTCCCGCAAACCTTCGACCATGGCAGTCAACGTTTTGTCGGTCAGCGCGAGGCGGTCCCGCAGCGGCGCGGCCAGCCCGGCGCGTTCAGCCGCAGCCAGGTCTTCCGCATTGGCGGCCTGCAGGGTGGCGCGCCGGGCGTCAATGGCATCGGCCAGCGCCAGCAGGACCTGATGTTTGATGTTGGCATTGAGGGTGGCGGCCCGGCGGCTGGCTTGTTTCGCAGCCATGAGGTGGTGGCGTAGTCCAAACATACGGCAGGGCAAATCCAGAAAGATCAGTCCAGAAGACCGAGGGCGCGCAAATCGGCGCGTGGTTCGTCAAAGGAGCAGGAGCCGTAGGAGCGGCAAAAACTCTGCCGCGCCGCCGCGATAGCTTCCGTTGGAAGGGTCTGGCAGTGCCAGGTCACACCGGCGTCCGTGAACTGAAAGTTCGACACGTCTTCTTCGAGGAGCACCCGTTCGACGTTGTCCGGGGCCATGCCGTGCCAGGCGAAGGCGGCGGCCAGAAAGACGTTCAGAAAACCGTGCATGAGGCCCTGCGGGCTGTCAGGGGCGTAGGTCAGGGGATACATGGCGCGGATGGGATGATGGAGTCCAGCCGTGGCCTTGAACGGCACCCGCCAGTCAGCAGCGCGGAGGATGAAGCTCGCCACAGTTTCAGGCGAAGGGAACGCCTCGGCTGTCAGTCCGCCGGTGCGGATTTTGGCCCCGGCCCCCAGTTCGCGCAGCGTCGCCCACATCACTTCGCGCTCGTCCGTCGGATTCAGTTCGATGAAGACCTGAGCTGTGGGCCAGCGTTCCACGAACCGCCGTACCACGGCCGGATCGTTGGTTTTGGCTTCGACCGCCACCACATGCAATCCGTCTGGGGGCAGATCGGTAGCTTCAACGAGCAGGCTGACCGGCCAGCGGAACGGTTGGTCGTCCGGCGAGGCCGCCATCTGGGTTGCCGACTGGAAAGCGCTGACCTGGCCGGCCGGGAGCACAAATGCCCCCAGCATCCAGGCATCGGCCGAGGTGCGGAAACGCCGGTAGTTCTCCACGGCGTTTGCCAAATCCAGCGCCGCCGGCGGGAACAGCCCGGCGTAGTCAATGAGCCGTGACAGCAGTGCTTGCAGCGAGGCGGTAGTCATGGATGGAAGGCCCTGGAAGCTGAGAATTTGAGGACGAAGCGTGGTTGACGGCGCGCCGGATGAACGCCGCCGTCGCCGCCAGCGTGCGCCGTCCTTCCGGGATAAGGCGGCAGAAAATCGGCCACACGTGCGGCAGGTCGGCTTCGATGTGCAACTCGACCGAAACACCGGCAGCTTCCGCACGTGCTGCCAGGCGGCGGGCATCGTCAAGCAGCACTTCGCTGGAACTGGCAAAGACCAGCAACGGGGGAAGCCCATGCAGGTCAGCGTAAAGCGGTGAAACCAGTGGGTGGTCGGGCGGTGTGTCCCCGGCATAAATGCGGCCGGCAAGGCGGATACCCGCGCCGTAAAACATCACATCCCGGTCGGTATTGGTTTCGAGCGTTTCACCCGTGCCGGCCAAATCCGTCCAGGGCGAGTAGAGTACCGCGCCAGCCGGTTGGGGCAGACCCAGCTCACGCAGCCGGACCAGGGTGGAGAGCGTCAGCCCCCCGCCTGCCGAGTCGCCGGCCAGGACGAGTTGGCGCGGTGCCATCCGCTGCCCTTCAATCAGCCAGCGGTAGGCGGCAACAGCATCATCGAGAGCTGCCGGGAAGCGGTGTTCCGGGGCCAGCCGGTAATCCAGCGCGAAGACCCGTCCGCGCAGAAGTGTGGCCAGTGTTACGGTGATAGGGCGATGGGTTCGTGGCGAACAGGCGATATAGCCTCCGCCGTGGAGATACAGCACTGTGGCAGGCGGATAGTCCGTCTTCCACGCCAGCCATTCACCCCGGATGATGTCGCCGTCCAGCGTGGTCAGGGACACGGTACGAATGTGCAGGTCTTCAGGAATCGCCGGCTGAACGTAGCCGGGCATGTGTCCCAGCTTCTGTCGCGCCTGACGCACGATCTGCATTTCGTCCTGCGAGGTCGGCTTGCGCTTGATTTTGAAGGCGATGAAGCGCGCGAGCGCTGCTGCCTGCCAGCTTGCCATAGGGGTTTTCGATACTCCACGTGACGGGCAATGGTATCGGCGCCTGGGGGCAGACACCGCACGGGTACGACCTGCAATCCTAGTCCGTTTCAACCAAACTTGCACCCTGTGGGGAAGTTGGTGCCGGTTCGGGAGCGGCCGGTACGCCGGCCGGCTGTTCATGAGTCAGGCAGTGCAGGGTGCCCAGCCCCCAGACCAAATCCACGGCATGGATACCGCACACGGTCCGATTCGGAAAGCACTCACCGAGAATGCCAAGCGCCACGCGGTCGTTGGGATCGTTGAACGTGGGCACGAGAACCAGCCCGTTGGCGATGTAAAAGTTGGCATAACTGGCCGGCAATCGCTGGCCGGCAAAGATGAGTGGGCGCGGCATCGGCAGACGGATGACTTCGGGACGTGAGCCGTCGGGCAGCCGGAAATCCTGCGCGCGCTCGTGGTTTTCCTTGAGCGCCGCGTAGTTGGCATCGCTGGCATCGGTTTCATCGCACAGCACCAGTGTCGTCGGATTGACGAACCGGGCCAGATCGTCCACGTGGCCGTGGGTGTCGTCACCGGCAATGCCTTTCCCAAGCCACCAGACGGTCGAAACCCCCAGGGTGTCGCGCAGCACGGCTTCCACTTCCGCCCGTGACAGGTGCGGGTTGCGCGGCTGCGTCACCGTATCGAGCAGACATTCCTCGGTGGTCATCACCACGCCCTGCCCGTTGACATCCACGGCGCCGCCTTCCAGCACAACCGGTTGCCCTTTGGCGTGCGGAACGAACACCGGAAAGCCAAGCTGCTTTGCCAGCCGCAGGGCCAGCTCGTCGTCGAGCCGGAAATCCGGGTATTTGGCCCAGGCGTTGAAACGAAACTTGCAGATGGCGGCTTCGCGTGCGCCGTCCCGGTCGCGGACGACAAAAATCGGCCCGGCATCGCGCAACCAGCCGCGATTGGTCGGGACGCGAAAAAAGCGTACCTGGGCGAGGTTGGCCCCCACGCGCCGCAGCATATTCCGGGCCTGCGCCTGGAGCGTCGTATCCTGAACGACCACGTGAACCGGCTGCCGGTCGGCCAGCTTGCGGATGATTTCCCCGTAGGCCCACTGCACGGGCCGCAGCTTGCCCGGATAGTCCGTACGGTTGTGGGGAAACGCCAGCCAGGTGGCCGCCTGGGGCTCCCATTCGGCCGGATGGCGGAAACCAAGGGCAGCCGGGGCCGCATCAAGGAGTTGCATGAGTGGTGCTTCCATTCCAGCGAACCAGTGAGGCATCAAGCCGTAAACCGACAATCGTGATGTCATCACGTTGCGCGGTGTGGCCCTGATGTTCGTCCAGCGCCGTTTCGAGCGCTGCCCGTTGCTGCCCGGCCGGGCGGGTGGCGATGTCGCGCAGGAGTTGCATAAGCGGACCCGTCTTGAACCGCTTGCCCTGGGCATCCGGTTGGTCGGCGAAACCGTCCGTGGTCAGGTAAAGCATCATCGGCGATGTGACGGCAACGGCGACATTCTCGAAGTGACGTGGTTTGCGCGCCCGTCCCCCGATGGGATGCCGTGAGCCGGTGTATTCGGTCAACTGGCCGTCGGCGACGGCATACAACGGACGGCGCGCGCCGGCAAACGTCACTCCGTCGGCCGTAAAGCGACAGATGCCGATGTCCATGCCGTCTTCCACGCTGACCGACTCGTGGCTGCCCTGCTTGAGGGCACGCTGCACACCGGTGTCCAGTTCGGCCAGAATGCGGGCCGGGTCGTCAATCTTGCGCTCGACGACGATCTGAGTGAGCAGATCGTTGCCGATAAACGACATAAACGCGCCCGGAACGCCGTGGCCGGTGCAGTCGGCCACGGCCACCAGACAGGCCCGTTCGGTCTGGTGAAACCAGTAAAAGTCGCCGGAGACGATGTCACGTGGTTTCCACAGTGCAAAGG
>Ga0272446_1000203_pt1 | contig 91786 bp, 74 predicted proteins | sample YNPCB0061_FD_194587 | JGI IMG/M metagenome (GOLD analysis project Ga0272446, IMG submission 194587) | Hot spring microbial mat communities from Yellowstone National Park, WY, United States - YNP-CB-006-1 | ecosystem: Environmental > Aquatic > Thermal springs > Hot (42-90C) > Sediment | place...
TAATCGCCTGCGAGAAGTACAGGCCGCACTCAGCCAGCGCCGGCGGGTAGTTGGCGCAGTTGGCGTAACCGCCCCAGATGTAGAAGGCGCCGCCGGGCTTGAGCGCTTCCGCCAGATTGCCGAACCACTTTCGGAGGAGGACGTCGTAATCGCCATCCTTCATGAAGTCGTTGGCGAGCGCGCGGTCCTTCGGCCGCATCTTCTTCGTGGTGGCTTTGGCCTTGGAGGCGCCCCGGTGAACGTCGAAGCTCTGGTGATGCTGCAAGCCCGCAAACGACGAAAGCCCAGCGGCAATGGCGTTGTTGGAGCGCGGCTCGACGCGCACATTATATGGAGGGTCGGTGTTCACCAGGTCGATGGGCGCACCTTCCACCAGGCGCTTCACATCCTCGCTGCTCGCCGAATCTCCGCACAGCAGCCGGTGGTTGCCCAGGATCCACAAATCGCCGCGGCGAGTGACCGGCTCCTCGAGTGGCTCGGGAACGGCGTCCTCTTCGGTGAGGCCTTCCTGGGCTTCGGGCTCTTGGCTCAGCCAGGCGTTGAGTTCCTCGTCGGAGAATCCCAGCACGTCCAGGTTGAAGTCGTCCTGCCGCAGATCGACGAGCAACCCGCGCAGCAGATCTTCATCCCATCCCGTGCCCGCCAGCGCGAGTTGGTTGTCGGCGATCACCAGCGCCCGCCGCTGCGCCTCGGTCAGGTGATCGAGGACGATCACCGGAACTTCGCTCATGCCCAGCTTTCGCGCCGCCTGAAGGCGCGCGTGCCCGGCGATAATCACGCCATCCGCGCCCACGAGGACTGGATTTGTCCAGCCAAATTCAACGATCGATGCCGCAATCTGCGCGACCTGCTCCTCGGTGTGCGTGCGGGGATTGCGAGCGAAGGGAATCAGCCGCTCGATCGGCCAGCGCTCGATCTGGAGATCCGTCTTCACTTCTTGATGTAGGGGGCCTCGGCCGGCGTGCCGTCGGGATTGACGAAGTGGGCGAGCACGGCGGCCACGCCTTGAACCGCCGACAGCCCAACCATGGCCCAGAACTTTCCGCGCCCGGGCAGCAGGTCGATCGAGGCGTTCAAGCCCTGCGCCACGAGCGCCAGCATCTGAATCGCGACGTTCAAAGAGAACTTCATCTTCGTGAGCTCCTGGAATTGCTTGACGAGCGGCCGCAGCCGCCACCACAGGCGCAGTTCGCGGATCATCGGAGTTCAAAAATCGGGGCGGCCCGCGGAGGAGTGCGGAACCGCCCCATCATGCGCCTTGAGGAGAAAGACTACTTGCGGTTGGCGAGCGCGTCGGCCACCGCCGCCGCAACCACCGCGCCGATCGCCTTGAGGGACACGTCGTCGATCGACACAGCACGGGCTGTCAGCGTGTCGCCCGCGCCTTGCTGAATGGGATTCCATTGGCCGTCGATGGCGATGTCGCCGTGACGCACGGCCTGCTTCGACACGAGGTTGGCCGTCTCGACAGCGTTCTGCAACGCCTGCGAGGCGATCTGGTTCACGCGCGTCTGCTCGATCAACGCCTGGCGCGCGGCCTGGATGTCGAGGTCCTGGTAGACGTCGTAGGTCCGTTTGATGTTGGCGAACGTCACGCGCTGATTCTCGCTGTGGGCGGCCCCAGCCGTGGCGCTCGTGTTCTTGAACGATTCGTCCGTCCCGGTTTCGAACTCGCGTTCGGCCTGGTTCGGCGTGGCTACTTCTGGCATGGTTGTTTAGTCTCCCTTCGAAGGTTGGTTGTGGATCAGAACGGTTTGCCCGTCATGGCGTGAATGGGCTGAGATATCAGTGCGTCAGGCTCTCTGTCTTAGCAGCCTGTCAACCACGGCGAACGGGTCGGGTGACGGCGTAACGGATTCAGTAGCAATCACTTGCATCCGGCGGCGTCAACTCGTGTCAGCCTGTTTTTTGACCGTGGCGTTAGCAACAGCGTGCACTCCAAACACCCGCCGCCCACCGGCTGTTCCGAGGACCCGGCGCTCGATCGCATCTACGGAATTTCCGTAGATGCGCCGCCCTTCTGCCGGACGGGTGCATCTCAGACTCCCTGCGTCGCCAGGAACGTATGCCGGCTTGCTCCCTTCCGTCGGCCCATGCCCAGCAACACGTGCGGCGTGACCATTGGCAAGTTCGCCAGTTCCGTGAGCTGCGCCAAGCCGGTGTGAGCCGCGCGCTCGTACCAGTAGCGAGTTGTGTCCACCTGCTTTCGGGCAGCAGCCTCGCGGTGGTCGCGCGGGTCGCGTAGGAAGCGAATTGAGACGCCGAACTCAATCCACTGGGCCAGTCCCCGAGCAACAAAGCGTTTGGCGCGGTTCCTCGAAGTGAACCCCGCACCAGCGAGTGGATTTTCGATTCGGATGTTTTTGCGCACGGGTGCCGTCAGGCCGGCGATGGGGTTGCGGGTATGCCCGCAAAGTGAATTGCGGATCGGGGGCGCGGGTTTGTTTCGAGAGGGCCCGCCTCCCTCTGGGGGAACGCTTCGCGAGCGTTCTACTTTCTGGTATCAGTGCGCGAAGTCACTTGTCAAGAGTCAGGGCGCGAAGTCGCAAATGCGAGTTGATTAGATTAGAGGGCTGACCGACGGTCGTGCCGCCTAGCGCCACTCAGGACTCATCGACCCGGCAGTCGGGGAAGCCAGCACCGGTTCAGTCTTACAGCACCGGAAACTCTACGGAGCCGAATCACCGATATTACCCGCGCACGGCAGCCGCGAGGATTTGCGGCCCGGCACAATTCAGTATGGCTCAGCTACGCATCAGCGCCGGGCGAGCCGCGGGGCCGTAAGGCTGATCCTTGTGCCATATAAGGGAGGGGCGTTTTTCGTCTCCTGATTCGCGAGACGAGAATGAAATGTCCAAATCACGTCCCCATCGGTACCACGGCGAGCAAGTTCTGCGAGAGCATCAGGTTGCGAACGGGGTCATCACAGAGACAACGACACCACGACCCCGGACCTGTTTTGGACCTGAATTTGGACCTGAAACGGGGTGCATGAGGAGGTCGGTCTCTGTAAGTGTTTGAAGGCTTTGGTCGGGCCGCCGGGATTTGAACCCGGGACCTCTTGCACCCCAAGCAAGCGCGCTAGCCAGGCTGCGCCACGGCCCGAACATTTGTAGTGTACTCCACCGGTCGGCAGGAATACCAGCACCGCGGCGGCCAAGTCTGGCCGCCGCTCCGGGGTTGGGAGGCACATTGCGCGGCGGCCTGCGGCAACAAACCGCATCGTCCCCTTCCACCGCGCTTGCTACAAATAGTAGAAGAAAGCGCTTGGCCTGCGTTCCGGCCGGCGCCACGCGGAGAATTGTGACTAGGATCCTGGGATTTGGCGGGCTGGTGATTCTTGCAGTCTTGGGGACAGGGGGACTCGTGCTTGGCGCCCCGGCTGGGCCCCCGGAAGACCCTCACGTACGGGCCGTCTGCGACCTGTTTTTCGCTCCCTGTTGCTGGAGAGAGAGCTTGGCGGTGCACATGTCTCCCGAGGCGGAGAAGATGCGGGCGGAAGTGGCCGTTCTTCTCCGGGCTGGCTATGCGGAGCAAGCCGTGGTGGACCATTATGTCGCCATTCACGGCGAGCGTGTTCTCCGCATGCCTCGGGGCCAAAAAGCCCTGTGGCTCACGGTGACGCCGTTGCTGGTGCTGGGCGCTGGGGTGTGGGCGCTGGCGATGTGGATGCGGCGCTACCGGAGGCAGCCGGCGGCCGCCACCGCCTCGGGGCCGGCGGTTGACATTCCGGACGCCGATCTTGAAGACTAAAATCCTGATGACTCGTCGAGAAGCAATGGTTCTTTCCGCCGGGGCAGCGGCCGCGGTTTCCACGTCGGCTCAGCCCGGGCCGTTTACCCTGCCCAAGTTGCCTTACGCTGTGGATGCGCTGGAACCCTACATCGACGCGCGCACGATGGAGATCCATCATGGCAAGCATCACCAGGCGTACGTGGACAATCTGAACAAGGCGCTGAGCGGCCAAGCGCGTCTCGCTGGCTGGTCCCTGGACGAGCTGTTGCGCCGGCTCGGGGAAGTCCCGGAATCCATCCGCACCGCCGTGCGGAATCACGGCGGAGGCCACGCCAACCATTCCCTGTTCTGGCAACTGCTGGCGCCTCCCCGCCAGAGCAGCCCGTCAGGCGCGCTCGGGAAAGCGATTGACGCGGCGTTCGGGTCGCGAAACGCGCTCGAGGAGAAACTAAAAGCCGCCGGCATGCAGGTGTTCGGCAGCGGTTGGGCCTGGCTGAGTCTGGACGCCCAGAACCGGCTCACGGTCCATGGACTGCCGAACCAGGACAGCCCGCTGATGGAGAACCGCCGCCCCCTGCTTGGCATCGACGTCTGGGAGCACGCCTACTATCTGAAGTATCAGAACCGGCGCGCCGACTACCTCGATGCGGTGTTGCGGTTGATCAACTGGGATTTCGTTTCGGACCGCTTCGAAAGGCTGCGGGCGTGACGCGGCGAAGCCTGTTGAGCTTGGCGCTGGCCGCGGGCGCGGCGTGCAAGTCACGGCAGGAGGACGCGGCGGCTGGCGGCCAGGTCAACCGCTATCCGCTGCGCGGCGTGGTGCTCTCCGTCGACCCGGCGCGGAAGACGGCGTCCATCCGCCACGAGGAGATCCCCGGTTTCATGGAAGCCATGACGATGGATTTCCCGGTGAAAAACCCCGGGGATCTCGCCAAGCTGACCGCGGGCGCGGCGATTACCGCCACCCTTTGCCAGCGCCCATCGGATTTCGAATACTGGATCGAGGACGTCCGCCCCGCCGTTTCCTCCCGATGATTCCTCACGCGTGGCGCTGCACGCTGAAGCGCGCGCCACCTCCCACCCGGGCGGCCCCCGCGCGCGGATGCCGCGTTACAGGTACAATGGCGGATCAATGATGGCCCCGCCTTCCGCTCCGCTGTCGCGCCGCTCGCTGCTCGGCGCGCTCGCCGCCGGCGCCTCCCCGTGGGCGGCGTCCTCGCTGACCGCTCAAGTCCGCTCACCGGTTCGCATCGAGCGGGTGGAACTCATCAAGGTCGTCGTGCCGATGAAGCCGGGAGTGAAGGTAAGCGAGAACTACGGGCCCGCCCTCGACATCCGCCTTGCTGAGTTCGACAAGTACCCCAAGTTTCTCATCAGGCTCCACGCCAACAACGGCCACGTCGGTCTCGGGGAAACCGCGCGGGAGGTGCCGGAAGCGGGCGCGGCCGCCAACGCGCAGGCGCTCACCGGCCGCGACCTGCGCTCGCTCGATTTGGGCGCGCCTGCCCTGGGGCTGCCGGACGGGCGCACTGCGGACGGATTCGAAATCGCCGTGTTCGACCTGATGGGCAAAACGCTCGGCCTCCCCGTCTGCGCTTTGCTGGGCGGCTGCCTTCAAAAGAAAGTAGCGGTGTCGTACTGGACTGGCCAGCGCACAGACGCCGACATGTTGGAGGTTGTGAGCCGGGCGGTGGAGGGAGGCTTCAAGAGCCTCAAGTTCAAAGCGCGTCTGGGTGACGATATCGCAGCGAAGATGGCGGCGGTGGCCAAGGCAGGTCCGTCGCTGAATTTCATCGTCGATTTCAATTCCTCCTATCCGGATCTGGCCAGCTTCCTGCCCGTCGCCCAACGGCTGCAAGGCTACAACCTGATTATTGAAGACCCCGTGCCCAAGCGCCTGGACTGGTTCCGGCAACTCCGCCAGCGCACCACCATCCCTTATGCGCTGACGCCCGCGAACACCCGCCAGATGTTCGAAGCCATCCGCACCGAAGCGGCCGATGTGTTTAACCTGGGCGGCGATATGCGGGAGTTCACGCGCGCCGGCTACCTGGCGCACCTGGCTGGGATCCCGTGCTGGCACGGTTCCGGCGTGGAGCTGGGCATCCGCGACATGTCGTTCGTCCACGCGGCGGCGGCGACGCAAAGCTGCACGATCCCGTCCGACACGCTGTGTTACCTGCGCGAACACGACCTGCTGGCCGAGCGTTTCACCGTCAAGGACGGATTCATCACCGTGCCCTCGGCGCCCGGACTGGGTGTGGGTCTGGATGAGGACGCGGTCCGCCGGTACCGCGTCGGCTAGACCACTATGAAACCGGCACCCGCAGTCTCCGCCCCGCCCGCGGCGCATCCGCCTTCCCAGGGCCGTTGGGCCGTGATGACTCTGCTGTTCTTCGGCATCCTGGTCAGCTACATGGACCGCGGGAACCTCTCGATCGCCGCCGTTCCCCTGATGAAGAATTTCGGCATGAGCGCGGCTTCCATGGGCACGCTCCTGTCGGCATTCTTTTGGACGTATGCCATCTTCCAGATGCCCGCCGGCTACCTGGTGGACCGCTTCGGCATTCGCCTCACGTATGCGGCCGCGTTTGCCTTCTGGTCGCTCGCCTCCGCCGCCACCGGCCTGGCCACGTCGCCCTTTCAGATCTTGGCTGCGCGGCTGGCGCTCGGACTCGGAGAAGCGGTAGCGCCGCTGGCTAGCATGGCATATATCAAGCAAAACTTTAATGACCAGGAGCGGGGGTTTCCGACAGCACTCTATATCTCGGGAATGACGCTCGGACCAGCGCTCGGCGCTTTTGCGGGCACCGCCTTGCTCGAATGGTACGGCTGGCGCGTCATGTTTATCGTCACCGGACTGGCTGCGCTGGTTTGGTTGCTCCCTTGGTTCCTCTTCGCACCGCGCGGCATCACCCGCATCCAGCGGGAAACTCCCGCCGGACCGATCTATTTCGGCCGGCTCCTGCGCAGCTCCATCTTCTGGGCTCTGACGATCAGCATCTTTGTTTACTCGTACTTCTGGTATTTCGTGCTCACCTGGGTTCCTTCCTACCTGGTCCTGACCCACGGGTTTTCCAACCTTCAGATGGGGGCCACGGTCGGAATTCCACTGGTGGCGATGTCGGCCGTTAGCCTGGGCTCCGGCTCGTTGTCCGACTGGGCGGTGAAAAAAGCGGGCGCGGCCCTCGTCGTCCGTAAGGTATTTGTCTGCTGTGGCTTTCTGGTCGCCAGCAGCGTGCTGCTGCTGCTGGTGATTCCGGTCAAGGCGCTGGTGATGCCGATCTTCATCCTCTCGTTGTGTGGACTAGGGATCGCCGGAGGCAACTATTGGGCGCTCTCGCAGATGGCGTCGCCGCCGGAGTTGATTGGCCGGGCGATTGGTTACCAGAATACGATCACCCAGGTTGCGGGCGTGGTGGCGCCGATTCTTACCGGGTTCCTGTTAGGGCCGGACAAGAACTTCACCACCGCGATTCTGGTGGCCGGGCTTTGCCCCTTGATTGCAGCCGCCGCAGTGTACTCGTTGATCCGCCAGACCGGCATCCGGCGGCTCCAGGAAACCCTTGGCCATCACGAACCGCAACAGGTTTTACATCAATAACATAGAATTGTAAACTTCATCTGCGTAGAGGAGCGCCGGGAGCGGCTGCGGCAACCTCAGGTGTTTTTTCCTGAGAGCTTTGCTGTGACGGGCGCTCTAATTTTCTGAGAGGATCCCGCCGATTCTCTACTAGCATATGCGGGTGGTCGTAAAGCTACGGAGTCCGAACCCGGCTGACTGCCTGAGACGAGCCTGCGCATCGGCGCATTCCACGTGGAACTGCGGTTGGCATCAACTGGTTGAAGGTGTGTGGCGTAAGCCGTTGACCGCAAAAAGTGAACCCGTTTCGAACCCCTCCTCTGAGGCCATCCCGGCACGCCCAACATGGGGCCAATCTTACCTTGACACATCCGGCACGACCTGTTACTCTCATGAGTTCATTAGTCGGGTTACGCCAGATGTCCTGAAGCCGGAGACCGGCGTTCGGAGGACTGCGGGCATCTGGGATCGAGGTCTGCGCGTGAAACAGAACTACTTCATCGTAGTCGTAGCTCATTCCATGCACGGACGCCTTCGCCGGGTCCATATCCCCCATTCGGTCCTGTACGCCATCCTGGGATTCGCTTTTCTGGGTTGTTTCTCCGTCCTCGGTTTCGTCTCCAGCTACGCCAGGATGTGGGCGAAGGTCTCCAACTACAACGCGGTTCGCGAGGAGACCCTGGTGTTGAAAGAGAAGTACCAGGCGCTCCAAAAGGTTGTCAACCAAACCGACGAGCAATTGGCCAGTTTGAAGCTTCTGGCTAACGAGGTCTCGATCGCCTATGGCATCAAGCGCCATTTGGAAGGACCGGACAGTCTGTCCGCCGAGGCAAGGCTGGTGCCGACGTTTCAGGAAACTTTGGAAGATTACACCTCGCTGAGAAGCTCCAAGTACGCGCGGTTCGACCGCAACTATCTCCGGCGCTTCCAGCAGCGCTCGATGCAGCCGAGTTTGTGGCCCGTCGAGGGGCGGTTGCAGGGCAGCTTCGGCAACCGGCTGGACCCGTTTTCCGGGGAGGGGGCCTACCACAAAGGGATCGACATCACCGCGCCGTACGGCACACCGGTGCGGGCTACGGCCGACGGGGTGGTCACCCATGCCGGGTGGTGGGGCGGATACGGGCGGCTGGTGATCGTCGATCATGGCGGGGGCATGGAAACGTATTACGCCCACCTGTCCCGGATCGACGTGTTGGAGGGCTCAGAGGTCCGCAGGGGCGAGATCGTCGGACGGCTAGGCAGCAGCGGGCGTTCCACGTCGCCGCACCTCCATTACGAGGTGCGGGTGGGCCGTGCGCCGGTCAACCCGATCCGCTTTTTGCGCAACGCGGCGGTGTCGGTCGTTGCCCAGAAGGACTTCCCGTTCTAAGATAGTTTTCCATGAACGCTTTGCCGATTCGGCTCGCCGCGCTCGGAGTCTGTGCCGTGCTCCTGATCTCCGCGTATTCCCGTCCGTCCTCTGCTTCGGTGGTCACCGCGGCAGCCAACGCCTTCCTGGCCTCCTTGACCGCCGAACAGCGCGCGAAGGCCATTTTCGAGTTCAAGGACGAGGAGCGTTTCGACTGGCACTTCATTCCCCGCCCGCGGAAGGGCTTGCCGCTGCTGGAGATGACGCCCACGCAGAAGCACCTGGCGCACGCCCTGCTGAGCGCCGGACTCAGCCAGGCGGGATTCATCAAAGCCGCCACCATCATGAGCCTGGAAGACGTGCTGCGCATCCTCGAAAACGACGACGGGCAGCGGCGCAACCCGGAAGCGTATTACTTCAGCATCTTCGGAGTTCCCTCCGAGAAGGGCGTTTGGGGCTATCGGGTTGAGGGACACCACCTGAGCCAAAACTTCACTTTAGCCGGCGGCAAAGTGGTGGGCGCCCCGAGCTTTTTCGGAGCGAATCCGGCCCTGGTAAAACAAGGACCGCGCGCCGGACTCCGGGTGTTGGCCAGAGAAGAAGACTTGGCCCGCGAATTGATGCTGTCCCTTGACGAAAAGCAGCGCCAGATCGCGCTCGTCGATCAGGTGGCCTACAAAGATATCCTCACCGCCGCGTCCCGCAAAGCCTCGCTGGAGGGACAGCCCTCCGGCTTGCTTTCCTCCCGGCTCAACGAAAAGCAGCTTGGCCTGCTGCTCCATCTGCTGGAAGAATATGCTGGCAACCTGCCCGGCGAGATGGCGCAGGGCCGGCTCGAACGCGTTCGCAAGGCGCAGAGGAATCTGCACTTCGCCTGGGCGGGCGTCCTGGAAAAGGGCGGGCCGCATTACTATCGTGTGCAGGGTCCGGACTTCCTGATCGAGTACGACAACACCCAGAACGAAGCTAACCACATTCACGCGGTGTGGCGGGACTTGACGGGCGACTTCGGGTTGGACCTTCTGACGGAGCATTACCGCGCCAACCCGCACCGGTAGCGCCGCCCCGCTGTGGGGCGGAGTCCGCAGGCGCGAGGCGATTCCCGCGCGGGTTTTCCTGGGACGGATCTCCCGGGGCGCCCGCCAGCCGTTGCTCCCCAGTGTTCGCAGGACCGGGACGGCCTTTCGCCGGCTTGCTACCATCGAAGTATGCACCTGTCCGCGCGGTCCCGCGTGTGGACCCGCCGTGGGTTTTTGGTCCTTTCAATTCCTTGGACACTCCAGGCTGACCTGGACCGAAAAAGAATCCTCCCGTCGGACTGGCGGCGCTACGCCGACCCCGCCACCGAGTTTGAGGTCTTTCGCCTCACCGATCCAGCTTATACAAGCCTGCTCTCGGCCAACTACAACCGGACCATCAGCCGGCGCAACGGCTTTCTGCTGTTCTCCAGCGACCGCCCGGATATGGCGTACTCGGGATTGCAGGTCTTCCGCATGGACCTAAACAACGGCGAGTGCCGCCGGCTTACGGAGGTGGAAGGATTGGACCCGGCATCGGTCGTGCTTCTGCCTTCCGAGCGTGGGTTTGTGTGCGCCGCCGACGCCGTTCTGCTCCAAGTCGATATGGGAACGCTCCGCCCTCGCGAGCTGTACCGCTCCCCGGACGGGTGGCGCCGCACGGCGGGTCTCACCATCAGTTTGGACGGTTTGTACGCGGCCTTTGCCGAGACCGATGGCCAACGGTCCCGCGTACGCCTGCTCACACTGGCGACTCGTTCCGTGAACACGGTTTGCGAGATCCCCGGCGTGGCGGAGCATCCGTTGCTGCGGCCGCGCCGCGCCCAGATTGCGTATCGGCTGGGCGAGGACTCCCTCTGGCTCGCCGATTTCTCCGGCCAGAATCGCCGGCTCCGTACCGCCGCCGGACGGATTGGACCTGCGTTCTGGGCGCCGGGAGGACGGGCGCTGCTCTATCTCCAGTTCCCCGACGATCCGGCGGTGCTCAACGCTATCCGCGAACTGGCCCCGGATGAGAACACCGACCGCCTGGTGGCGCGGACCAGCCAGTTCGCCCACTTCGCCGCCAACGGCGACGCCAGCGTGTTTGTGGGCGCCAGCCGGAATCAGGCGGGACCCTACATCCTCCTGCTGGTGCGCTACGCCCGCCGCGAAATGACGATTTGCGAGCACAAGGCCAGCGATGTGGCGCTGACGACGCCGGTGTTTTCCCCCGACTCGCAGCGCATCTACTTCGTCTCCGACCGCGATGGCAAGCCGGCCATCTACCAGATGCGGATCGAAAAGCTGGTGGAGAAAACCGAGGAAGACGTGCCCGCCTAAAGGGGAACCGTCCCCGGGAAACCTCACCTCGAAGTAAACTTCCGGACCGGCTGTTCCAACGGCAGCCCGCCTCTCTGAGAATGCAAGAGCGGCGCAAATTCCTTGATTGCCGAAGGGCGGATTCTGTTCGGCCCGATTGTTCGCCACTCCTTTATTTCTGGACCTGTTTCTTTAGAATAACAAGCTTGTTCCTGTCCTTTGTCACATATCGTTAACCTTACTTTCATCACAACTTTAACGTTCCGCGAGAAACTCTTATGGTGACAATGAGCTGGGCTCTGATCCTATTCCTCTTTATCTTGCCGACCCCCTTTTTGCTTTTGGGCCAGACCGGTTTGGTAAATGGCTCGATCGAAGGCCAGGTGGTCGACGCCAAGGGAGGTGCGGTCGCCGGCGCCTTGGTGCGCGCCCGCGGCATCGCCACCGGTTTCGTTCGGGAGGCCCGCAGCGGCCAAAGCGGCCGCTTTTCTTTGCCTCTTCTACCATTGGGCAAATATGAAGTCACCGTCGAGGCCTCCGGCTTTTCCACCTACACGAAGAGCGGCGTGGACGTGGGCGTCGGGCAGGCAAGCATGCTGCAAGTGGAGCTCGATGTGGCGCCGACACGGCAGACGATCACGGTCGAGGGCGACGCCTCGATTCTCCGGCTGGAGCCATGGGTGGCGAGCCGCTTGACCGCCGTCAGCATGAGGAATTTGCCCATTACCTCCCGCAATGTACAGAACCTGGCCCTGTTCGCCGCCGGACTGACCGGGCGGCGGGATGATGAATTTGGCACCACGCAATTCGCCTTTGGCGGCATGCAGCGCCGGGGATTCATGGTTGATGGCGCGGACAACACGCAGCGCGGAGGACAATTCCGGCTGGGGATATTCTCGACGGAAGCGATCGCGGAGGTCAGCGTCGTGCAGAATGCGATGTCCGCCGAGTACGGCCGCACGGTGGGAGGCATGGTCAATATGGTGACGCGCGGCGGCTCGAACGACTGGCACGGTTCGGCGCTGACGCTGTTACGGCGCCCGGGACTGATCGCTCGCCCCTCCTTGGCCGCGACGAAGCCTTTCCAGCAGTGGGGCGTTTACGCCGCCAACCTGGGCGGTCCTCTCCGGCGGGACAAGCTGTTTTTCTTTGGCAACTGGGAATACCAGCCCCTGGATGCGCCCCGGCCCGTGACCATTACTCCCGCCAATGCTCAAGCCCTTGGTTTGCCGCCGTCGGACTTGGGCAGCGCTCCCTTTGCGCAGCGGTTTCGCACCTACCTTGCGCGAGTTGACTACAGCCTTAGTTCCCGTCATTTCGGCTTCGCAAGGTATGGCTATTTCTATACGCCCTCCAGGTTTAACACCTCCGGCGGATTGTTGGCGCAAAGCGCGGGCAATCATTTCGATGACCGTCAGGGTTCGGGCGTCGTTCAATTGACCTCGCTGCTTGCGCCGGCCGTCGTGAATGAATTCCGGTTCGGCGATTTGTTCCGGCGTTTTTGGCGCCCCCCGGTTTCGGGCGTCGTGGGACCGGTGACAATGATTACCGGCGTCGCCAATATCGGATCGAATGCCAGCGCCGCCCAGTATTACTTCGAGCATCAAAATCAGTTCATTGACAATCTCTCCTGGCGCGCGCGCTCCCACAGCGTCAAACTCGGTATGGACCTCGCCAGGATCCGCGTCCGGCAAATCGATCGTCTTGCGCAAACCTTTGTCTTCGCCAATCTGCCTAATTATTTGGCGGCGATCAGCGGTGCGCCCAATCCGGCCAACGGCCGCCCTGGGACGCACTACGTTACGTTGACTCAGCAATTTGGGGACAATTCGGCGGAGCATTCCACTTGGTCCACCAACTTTTTCGTCCAGGATGATTGGGCGGTTGCGCCGAATTTCACGCTGTCCTTCGGTGTGCGGTATGAAAACCTGCTCTATCCCGGTTTGAACGGCAATGCTCCGCGCCCGGAATCGCGCGGCATTCCTGGTGACGCCAACAATTGGGCGCCCCGGGCCGGATTTGCGTGGGCGCCGACCAAAAGACTGGCGTTGCGCGGTGGCTACGGTTTGTTCTACGACACGCTGAACCTCCGGCTGATCAGCGCGGCGATTCGGGGCGATGGCGAGCGCGTCAAAACCTACCGCGTCGCGGGCAACAATCCTGCGGCGCCCTCCTACCCAACCGGCTTCCTGGCCCCGCCCTCAGATCCGTCCTTGGCGGTTTTGCCCAGCGTGTTTGGCTTCGCGCAGGACTTTCGCACGATGTACGCCCACCAGGCGAACCTGCAACAGGAAATCGCGGTCCTGGACGATTTGTCGGTCACGCTCGGCTACCAGTTCTACGGGAGCCGCCGTGCGCCCCTTCTGGTCGATGTGAACCTGATCCCGGGCGCCAGCGCCCGGCCGGACGGCCGCGTGATCTTCAGCACCCAGCGCGCCGACCCGCGTTTTAACCAGGTACAGGTTCTGCAAAGTGTGGCGAACGGTTGGTATCACGGCGGTTTCGTCGCCGTCCACAAACGGCTTTCCCGCGGCTTTGTGGCCACCGCCAGCTATACTCTCGGCCGGGCCGAGAACATGAACGACGCAGCGGGAGATTCGGGCACGCCCGTCTCGGATCCCTTAAATTTCCGCCGGGACTATGGCCCCTCGTCTGCCGACCAACGTCACCGCTTCGTCCTCCAGGCCGTCTGGCAGCCCATTGCGCCAAGGGGCGCGGCGTGGGGCGCCTTGGTCAACGGCTGGATGGTCGCTCCCAACGTCACCCTTACGTCCGGGTTTCCGGTAAACGTCGTGGCTGGCTCGGATCTCAACAATGACCTGGTGAATAACGACCGCCCGGATTATCGTCAGAGGCACGACGTGCGCGGGCCGGGATTCAAAGAGGTCAACCTGAGAGTCAGCCGCACCTTCCGCTTCTGGCGCGAACGGCTCGGGTTGGAGGTCATCGCGGAGGCGGAAAACCTTTTCAATTCCACCAACGCCGCCTGCGGAATCGGCGGATGCAGCGGCGCGGTGGTCAACCGCTTTGGCGCGCCCGATTTTCTGCGCATCACGAGCGCGTTGAACTCCCGGCAGATTCAACTTGGCGGCCGGTTCAAGTTTTAACGAAGCTGCGGACGCCAATGCTCGAGCCGAGCTCTCCGTTGGCGATGACCCGCCGCCAGGCGTGTGGTCTCGCCTTACAAACCGCGGCGCCTCTGTTCCGCAAAGCCCCCCGGAAATTGCTGGTGATCTCGGTCGACGGGCTGGATCACCGCTACCTGCGCGATGCCGACCGCCTGGGACTGCACATCCCCACTTTGCGGCGGCTCCGCAAGGAAGGACTCCTGGCCGATGAGGTCGTGGGCGAAGTGCCCACCGTCACTTGGCCCTCGCATACGACCATGGTGACCGGCGTGCCGCCGCGCGTGCACGGCATCCGCTCCAACCGCCGTCCCCCTTCCGAGGGCGGCGATTATTATTGGAGCCTCGATCTGTGCAAGACGCCCACCCTGTGGCACACCGCCCGCGAGCAGCGCCTGAAGACGGCGGCCATCACCTGGCCGGTCACGGTCACCAGCATCATCGATTGCAACCTTCCGGAATTTTTCCAGCGCCGCCGGGGCGGAGCCATGGATTTACGCTCGATCGCTTCCGTTGCGACGGCCGGACTCGTGGAAAAAATCGCACGCGCCCATCCGTCCTTTGCGCAGGAGTGGATGGATGACCGCACCCGCACGCTGGCCGCGCTGTACATTTTGCAGAACGAGCGGCCCGACTTTTTTGCCGTACATCTGGTTGACCTTGACAGCGAGCAACACGACAATGGCCCCTTCACGCGGGAGGCGTGCGCCGTCCTGGAATACACGGACGAGTTGCTTGCCCGTCTTTTTGACGCTTTGCCTGACGGGTACGCCGTGGCACTTGTTTCCGACCACGGGTTCTCCCCCGTCCGCCGCCTGGTGCACTTGCGGGTTCTCATGCAGAGGGAGCGGCTTGCCGGCTCGGTGGAGTTGACCGCGGGTCTTGCCTTGGCCAAAGACAGCCAGAGCGCCGAGGCGCTGGAAACTCTGGCCAGAAATCCTGGGGCCGGCATCGGGCGGCGCGTGCCGGTGTCCGAGTTGATTCGATTCGCGCCCGAATTGCGCGACTATACAGCCGCCTATGAACCCGCGGAAGGGGTTCTATTTGGCGGCGCGGCTTCCGGCGCCGCCGAAATCGCCTTTGCGGGTCGGGGCGAACATGGTTTTTGGCCTGGCCGGCCCGACTATCGCGCCTGCCTGTTGCTCTGGGGTCCGGGAATCTCACCCGGCCGGATCCCGGAAGCCGCGCTTACCGGCCATGCCAAAATCTTTGCGGAGCTGCTGGGGATTTCGTTTTCCATCGGATGATGCGAAAACTGGGCGCCCGTCGAACCGTGGTCTGAAGAGCGTCGCGCCGGGCGGTTGCTGAAGACGAACTTCCCTCCCCGAAAGGCCGCCACATACAGTTTCTGCCTGCCGACGGCCGCCTCCACGCGCGGCACGTTGGGAGAAGCGATGACCAGATAGCAGCGCTCCGGCCCCAGCCACAATTCCTGGAACTGGGTGTCGTCGATGAAGACGTCCGGCGCGCCCGGGGCGTACGAGCCATACTCGAGATTGTTCACCCGCCCGTGCAGCAGCAGCGCCTGCCGGTTGGTGTAGAAGAACACCGAGGAAAACGCGTAGTATTGGTCGTCCACGATCAGCCTGCCCGGGGGCAGTTCGTTCAACGCCTGCGCCAGCGCGTGGGAACCCAGGTACGGGTCGAACACCTTGAGGGCCTGCCGGGCGGCGTGAAAGAACAGGGTCATCATCAACGCCAGGCCCAACGCCGCCACGCGGCCGTCGAACCGCCAGGCCGCGGCGGCCCCGCCCAGAAACGCGATCCCGGCCAGCGCCAGCGGCCAGCGCAGGTAGGCGAAAGACTCCAAGGTGAGATCCCGCATATGGCCGAGCGAGAGCGTGTACACCTCCGGATTCTGCGTCAGCGCCGAGGCAATGTCGCCGGGAGTGGCGACGCCGCGGGTGAGATACAACAACGCCCCAATGGTGATGAGCGCCGCCGTGGCCACCGCCGCGGCCATCCGCGTGCCGAATGGCGTCAGCTTGCCTCCCGCCGCGATCGCCGCGCCGAGCAGCATCGCCAGCGCCGGATAGCAAGGCATCGAGTAGTATTCTTGCGTCGTCGAAAAAGTAAAGAAGCCCAAGATGAAGCCGGACCAGCACAGGCACAGCACTCGCCCGCGCCAGGCGCGCGAGCGGGGTGCGTAACCCGTCCGCAGCGCCGCCGGCAGGTACAGGCTCCACGGGAACAGCCACAGCAGATGCAGCAGCCAAAACCACATCCGCGGCACCGTGTTGTAATCCCGCGGGTAGCGCTGGTTCAGGAACCGCAGGACATGTTCGTTGATGAAATAGAACCAGAAGAAGCCGCGATACTGGCCGGGGTCGCTGGACAGCGTGAGATCGAAATAGGGCGGATTGCGGAGCGTGGCCAGAATGTGCCACGGCGCCGCGATCAGCAGCAGCAGGCCGGCGCCGGTCACCGGCCGCAGGCGCCGCCAGTCCCGCCGGGTGAACCACAGGTAAAGGACGGCGGTGGCCAGGGGAAACACCGCCGCAATCAGGCCTTTTAGCAGCAATCCCACGCCAATGGCGGCCCAGTAGCCATAGGCCCAGCGCACCGGATGCGGTTCGTCCTCCTCGAGGGCGCGCGCCAACGACCACATCGCCAGCGTAATCGTGAGCGTCAGCATGGCGTCGGGGATCTGGATGCGCGTAAACAGAAACAGCCCCACCGAGGTGGTGAGGGCCAGACCCGAGTAGAAGGCGGCTTCGCGCCCGAAAGCCCACCGCGCAAACCGGTAGGTGACCCAGCAAAGCGCGACCGTCAGCAAGGCCAGCGGCAGTCGCGCCGCCCAATCGTGCGGCCCCAGGATCGCCATCGCGCCCGCCATCAGCCAGTAGATCAACGGGGATTTCTCCAGGTATTTCACGCCGTTCAGGCGCGCGGTGACCCAGTCGCCCGATTCCAGCATGTTCCGCGCGATCTGCGCCTGCACCGCGTCCACGTCGTCCATCAAATGCGGCGGACTCGGCACACAGCCAAGAAAGATGACCGCCGCGAGCGCGAGGATCAGCCACTCGTCGCGCCGGCCGTTTCGCGGCTGAGGCCCGCGGGCGCTTGAATCTTCCATTGACGCATCCATAGGAACAGGGTCAACAGCCCCCATAAGTGATAGCCGTAGTTTCGCCGACGGGAGAGATGATCGGCAATCAGCCCTTCTACCGCCGGCCAGGAAAAAACTCCCGTAGCGGCGGCGGCGGCTTCGGTCACCGCGTCGCGCAGCAGCGGCAGGAGCGGACCGCGGAACCATTCGTGGGCCGGCACATCGAAGCCCATCTTGGCGCGGCGCAGAATGGGCGGCGGCAGTTTCCCCTTCATCAATTCGCGCAACAGAAATTTCAATGTTCCGCCGCGGACTTTGAACGATGCCGGAAGCGAGGCGGCGAACTCCACCACCCGGTGATCGAGGAACGGCGGCCGGACCTCCAGCGAATGGGCCATGCTCATCCGGTCCACCTTGTACAGGATGTCGTCCGGCAAATAGAAGTGGTGGTCAATCAAAATAAAGCGGTTCAGGTCATCCTGGGCGCGAAGGGCGCGCACCAGCGGCTCCAGACTGGCGCCGCCCGCGCCGGGCAGCAGCGCCGCGCGCTGCGCCGGTGAACCCGTCCCGTTCCAAAAGAAATGCGCGTCTTCGGCCGAGAGCAGCGAGCCCTCCAGCAGCCGCTTCACCTTGTACTCGAAACTGATCTTGTCGTCGGAGACGGGCAGCAGGCGGTGCGCCGCCGCCAGCGCCAGCTTGCGCAACGGCGCGGGCGTGCGCCGCAGCCAGCGGGCGTAGCGGTCGGCCAGATAGGTCACGTACCCGCCGAACAGTTCGTCGCCGCCGTCGCCGGCCAAAGCCACCGTGACGTACCGCCGGGTCATCCGGGAGAGAAACCAGACCGGCAGCGCGCCGGCGTCGGCGCTCGGCTCGTCCGAGTAGTACGCGAACTGGCCGATCGCATCCGCCAGTTCCACCTCGGGGTTCAGGTCGAACTCGTGGTGGTCGGTCGCATAGCGGGCGGCGGCCTGGCGGAAGTAGGGCGTTTCATCAAAAGACCTGCCGCGGAAGGACACCGAGAACGTCTTCAGACGCCCCCCGGCGGTTTCCGCGGCGTAGTGCAGAATCGTCGAGGAGTCGAGGCCGCCGCTCGACCAGATCCCGAGCGGCACGTCCGCAACCAGGTGCTCGCGGACGGCGTCGCGCAGCAGTTGGTCGAGCGCTTGTTTGGCGGCATCCAGGGTCCAGCGTGGATCGGGGGCAAAGGACAACCGCCAGTAGCGCTCCCGCCGCATGCCGCCGCCGCGCCACTCGAGGAACTCGCCCGGGCCCAGCTTGGTGATCCCTTCGACCAGCGTGTAAGGTTGAGGGACGTAGTTGAGCGCAAGGAACAGGTCAAGAGCATGGGGGTGGAGCGGGCGCGGGAGCTCGGCGCAGGCAAACAGGGCCTTCAACTCGGAGGCAAAGTAGAGCGCGCCGTCGTGTTCGGCCAGATAGAGCGGCTTGATGCCAAGCCGGTCGCGCGCCAGCACCAGGCGGCGCTCGGCGGGCTGCCAAAGCGCGGCCGCGAACATGCCCCGCAGGCGCGCAAAGCACCCGGTGTCCCACTCGACAAACGCCCGCAGCACCACTTCCGTATCGCACTGCGAGCGGAAGCGGTGGCCGCGCGCCTCGAGTTGCCGGCGCAGTTCGCCGTGGTTATAGATTTCGCCGTTGAACACCACCACGGCGCGGCCATCCTCGGTCGCGACCGGCTGGTCGCCGCCCGCCAGGTCAATGATCTTCAGCCGGACGCCGGCCAGGGAGACGCCGGCATCCGTAAAGAAGCCCTGTTGGTCGGGGCCGCGATGGACCAGCGTCTGGCCCATGCGGCGAATCAGCCCCTCATCGGGCCGCCGGGGACCATGCGTGAATCCAGCAATGCCGCACAAAGTGATGTTCGCCGTGTCTTGAAAAGTGGGAAGGCTCCCTATATTGTAGGCCGCGCGGTTCAGGCGATGCGGAACTCGATGCCTTGCGCCAGCGGCAGCTCGCCCGAGCCGTTGATCGTGCAGGTCTGGCGGCGCATATAGGCCTTCCAGGCGTCGCTGCCGGACTCGCGTCCCCCGCCGGTTTCCTTTTCGCCGCCGAAGGCGCCGCCGATTTCCGCGCCGCTGGTGCCGAGATTGACGTTGGCGATGCCGCAATCGCTGCCGCGGGCGCTGAGAAAGGCCTCGGCGCTGCGCAGATCACGGGTGAAAATCGCCGACGAGAGTCCTTGCGGCACGTCGTTGTGCCAGGCGATGGCTTCGTCCAGGGCCGAGAACTCCATCACGTGCAGAATGGGCGCGAAGATTTCTTCCTTGACCACCGGCATGTCTGGGTGCGAGCGCACCAGCGCCGGCTCGACGAAATTGCCGCCCAGCGGTTTGCCGCCGCAGAGCACTTCCCCGCCCTGCGCGCGGGCGGCGGCCAGCCCGTTCTGCATGTCCTTGACGGCTTGCGCGTTGACCAGCGGGCCCATGTGCGTGGCCGGGTCCAGCGGGTCGCCGATCCGGATTTGCGCGTACGCCGCCCGCAAGGCCTCGGTCAGCCGCGGGGCGATGCCTTTTTGCAGGAACAGCCGCCGTGTGGAGGTGCAGCGCTGGCCTGCCGTGCCGATCGCGCCGAACAGGATCGCGCGCAGCGCCAGTTCCGGGTCCGCGTCGTCCATGACGATCACGCCGTTGTTGCCGCCCAGCTCGAGAATCGTGCGGCCGAGGCGGCGCGCGACGGTCTCGGCCACGCCGCGGCCGACCGCCGTCGACCCGGTAAAGCTGATCAGGGGCAGACGGGCGTCCTCCAGCATCCGCTGGCCCACCGTGCCGCCGCCGCCGATCGCGACGGTGAACACTCCCCGCCAGCCGTGCCGGTCCAACACCCGCGCGCAGATCCGCTGCACCGCCACCGCCGTCAGCGGCGTTTCGCTCGATGGTTTCCACACCACCGTATCGCCGCAGACCGCCGCGATAAACGCGTTCCACGACCAGACGGCGGCGGGGAAGTTAAACGCCGTCACCACCCCCACCGGACCCAGCGGGTGCCACTGCTCGAACATCCGGTGGCCGGGCCGTTCGCTCGGCAGCGTGGGACCGGAAAGCTGGCGTGACAAACCCACGGCGAAGTCGGCGATGTCGATCATTTCCTGCACTTCGCCGCGGCCTTCCACCAGGATCTTGCCCATCTCGAGCGAAACCAGCGCGCCCAAGTCGTCCTTGGCGGCGCGCAGTTCCTGGCCGATCTCGCGGATGATCTCGCCGCGGCGGGGAGCGGGCAGCAAGCGCCAGCGCAGGAAGGTGGCCTGCGCCGCCGCCGCCACCCGGTCGTAGTCGCCGGGGCTGCACGTCAGCACGCTGCCCAGTCCTTCCCCGGAAGCGGGATTCCACGAGACCAGCGGCGGGCCGGAGGGCTGCGCCAGCCACTCCTCGCCATGGCCGCCGGGCATGATCGGCTCGATGCCGAGACGTTGCAGAAGGTCACGCATGGGAAAACCCCCATTCACTGAATCGCCAGCCAGCCGAACGCCTCCGGACCGACGCCGAACCGCCGCCCGGCGGCGGCGACACGGGCCCGGATACATTCGACCGCCGCGTGCTGGAACTCCGGTTCATGCCAGTCCAGGAATCCATGGCGCTGGCTGACCTGGTATGCCTGCGGCCGGGTGGTGGCGCCGCACGCCTTAACGGAGCGAACGTGAAACGGGTCGCCGAGAATGTCGCCGTCGGTATGGGCGAGCGCCTGTTCCGCCAGCGTTTCCGGGTTGCAGGGCAGCAGCGGCGCCAGCGTCGCGTGCACCGCCAGGCCGGCGGCGCGCAGCGCGCTCACCGCTTCCCACCGCTCGGCGAGCGGCGCGCACAACGGCTCGTAACGCCGCCGGACGTCCTCGCGGTCGGTGGTGATCGAAAAACTGATGCGGAGCCGGGTACGGCGCGCCAGCGCCGTCAGCCGACCGAGGTCGCGCAGGATCAGCGGCCCGCGCGTCTGGATCACCACCAGCGCCGGCGGCCGTTCGGCCAGCACCTCCAGCAGCCGCGGCATCAAAAGCTGGCTGCCTTCGGCGGGCTGATAGGGATCCACCAGCGGCGAGCAGTAAATGCGCTGCTCCGGGCGCAGCGCCCGCCGCAACAATTCCGGCGCGTTCTGTTTGAACGTGGTGAACTGTCCCCACCGCTCCCAGTCCTCGCGCTGGAGTCCCCCGTAGATCTTCAGGGTGGGCACATAGCAATAGATGCACGCGAAGGTGCAATTCCGGGCCGGCGTCAGCGAGTGCGTGAAGCCGGCCTGCCGGATGAATCCGGAAGTCCGGGTAAGGATCGACCGCGCCTCGGCGGAGCGGATGCGCGCAGGCGGGATCACACCGCTATTGTAGCGGGCGCCACCGGGCCCGCGGCCCGGCCAGGTTCCTGACCGGGGCTTCGCCTTCGATTCGGCCGGCGCATCGGCCAAACTGGTCTTGGCATGATGGAGAGTACAATGCATGCTACCTGGGATTACCTCACCCGGCATTGGGATCAACTGCTAACTCCCCTCATCGTTTTCGGCGTAGTGCTTACGCTGGGCCTCGCGTTCCGCTCGCTGGTTTTGCGGGCGCTGGCCCGGCACTCCCGCCAAACGGGAAGCCGCGTCAGCGCGCTGCTGCGCGGCACGGCGTCCAAACCGTCGGTGATCTGGATTTTGCTGTTAGCGTTGCTGATCGCCAAGGAGTTCCTGCCCATCCGCGCGCTGGCGCAGAAGCGGATCGACTACTATGTGGTGGCCCTTTGGACGCTGTCGGTGACGTTCGCCGCGGCGCAGTTTGCCCGGCAATTGGTTCGCCTGTGGGGTCCGGACCTGGCGGGCAGTATCCCGGTCACCAGCCTGACGGAGAACGTCGCGCGCATCGTGATCTTCAGCGTGGGCGGCCTGGTCCTGCTCAACCAATTGGGCCTGTCGATCACCCCTATCCTCACGGCCTTGGGCGTCGGCGGTCTGGCCGTCGCGCTGGCCTTGCAGCCCACGCTTTCCAATCTGTTTTCGGGCATCTGGATGAGCGTCTCGGGACAGATCCGGCCGGGCGACTATGTGCGCCTTTCTTCCAACGAAGAAGGCTTCGTGCAGGACATCACCTGGCGCAGCACCACCATCCGCGCCCTGGCAAACAACCTGATCATCATTCCCAACGCCAAATTGGCCGATGTCGTGATCACCAACTTCCATCTGCCGGAGAAGCGGATGTCGCTGCTGATCCCGATCGGGGTCAGCTACAGCACCGACCCCGATCATCTCGAGCGGGTTTTGCTGGAAGTGGCCCGCGGCGCGGTTGGCGAGATTCCCGGCTTGCTCGCCGAACCGGAGCCCATCGTGCGCTTCATCCCGGGCTTCGGCGATTTCTCCCTGAACTTTACCTTGATCGTGCAAGTGGCCGAGTTCACCGACCAGTTTCTGGTGCAATCTGAGTTGCGGCGGCGGATCCTGAAGCGCTTCCGGCAGGAGAAGATCGAGATCCCGTTCCCGGTGCGCACCATTCGGATGGAGCCCCCGGCGCTTCCGGGTGGAAGCGAGATCCGGTGAATTCCTTTGGGTCGGCCGCGCGTTTGCCGGGTATCCCGGCACAGCGCGGCGGCAGAAAGCGCGCTCAACGGGGCAATCTTACCCGGAGCGAAACAGCCTTCGCCCAAAACGCGGCCCCGGCTTCCTCAGTATACTGTTCGGCATGAGATGGCATCGGTGCCCTGTCTTACTGGTGGGAAGCGTCTTGTGGGGACAGATCCCGCAGGACATGAAGCCGAACTCGCCCCCGGTTATTCCGGAGAACGTCGCGGTTGAGGCGAACGTCCGCTATGGGACTCACCCGGAGAACGTACTCGATATTCTTCAACCGAAGGAAGCGGCGGCAGGCAAACGGCCTGGCGTGCTGCTGATTCACGGCGGCGGCTGGACCGGCGGCACAAAGGAGCAGCGCGTCGAATACGCCGCGAGGAAATACCTGGAGAAAGGCTTCGTGGTGGCGAACGTCGAATACCGGCTGGCCAAGACGGCGCCGGCGCCGGCCGCCGTCGAGGACGTGCTGCAAGCCGCCCGCTGGTTCCGGCAGAACGCCCGCCGCTACGGCGTGGACCCGAACCGGATTGTGGTGACCGGAGACTCCGCGGGCGGCCACCTGGCGCTGATGGTGGGCCTCACGCCGAAATCCGCCAAGCTGGGTCCGCCCGCCAAAGTGGCGGCCGTGATCAACTTCTACGGCATTACGGACGTGGAGGATCAACTTTCCGGTCCGCACCAGCGGGCGTACGCGGTCCAGTGGGTTCCCGAACAGGAAGGCCGCAACGCGCTGGCGCGCCGCGTTTCCCCGATCACCTATGCACGCAAAGGCGTCCCGCCCGTGTTGACCATTCACGGCGACCAGGACCAGACCGTGCCTTACGAACACGCCACGAAGCTGATACGGGCGCTCGAGCGCGCCGGCGCCGACGCCAGCCTGCATACCCTGACCGGCCACGGGCACTCCGTTCCCAAAGCCGTGCTCGACGCCGAATACGAAGAAATCTTCGTCTTTTTGCGGCGGAAAGGCATCCTCAAGTAGACATCGTTATGACCGTCTACGACGAGCGCCGCGAAGAACTGGAAAAGCACGCATTCATGATGGGGAAAGCCCGGGGGCACCTGGCGGTGACGCTGGACGTATTGACCGATGCTCTGGTGCTGGTGGGCCAGCATGGGGTGTATTGCCAGAGCGCCCGGCAGCCGGGCAAGCCGGCCATGGACATCCAGCTCATTTTAAAGTCGCTGAACGACGCCAAGGAACTGATCAGCGGCGTCATGGCGGAATTGAAACGAACGAAGGAAAACCTCAATACGCCGGCGTGAGGCGCACGAACTCGAAACGCGTGGGATCCAACCCCCGCGCGCGAAGCTGCGCGATGCATTCGCCCGCCGAGGCGCCAATCGCTTCGATGCGGCGCAGCGGCAGGGTTTGCGGCGTGTAAATTTCCAACGCGGCGAAGCAGCCGGCGGCCGCTTTCCTTTCGTCAATCGAGAGCGAATCGAATGGCCTACCGATCAAGAAGGACAGCTCCTTTTCTTTCCGAGGCATTTCCTGCCGCAGTGTAGCATTGCGCCCCAGGCCTGGACGCCCTGCTACCGCGGGCCGCTCTGGGGGCGCTCGGTCACCGTCAGCGTGCGGAAATCCAGCACCCGTTCCACCCCGCCGTGGCTCAGCTTGAGCAGGCGGGAGTCCACCGGAGCGTTGAGAAACGGCCCGCCGAACAGCGGCCAAGCCGTGAAATCGCGCCGGCGTCCGTCGACAGCGGGCTCGGCATCGTAGCTGAACTCGAGCTGCCGGCCGTGCAGGGAACGGAACTCCACCCCCGCGACGGGATCCGTGCGCAGGCGCAGCGGCAAAGCCAGAATCGCCTGTTGAAACGCGGCCAACGCCGGGTATTCGCTCGCCGGCGCGGCTTGCACTACAAATCCGTTTTTCAGGTAAGGACTGAACAGCCGGCGGCCGCCCCCCGCGATCGGCTTCCAGAAATAGGGCTGGAGCGGCCGGCAGGCGATCCAGGCGTCCCCGCCGCGCGCAAAAATCCACCCCGAAGGGTGTTCCTCGACCAACGCGAGGTCCTTCGAGAAGAAACCGTTGACGTGCGGAAACCGCGTGCCCGGCGGGATGTCGTAGAGCACAATCACCGTGTCCTCGTCCTGAAAGATCCGCTCGTGCGGAGAACCGCCCAGCAGTTTGTCCGGCGAATCGTACGTTCGCTTGGAGCGTACTACCTCCTCGGTGACCGAATCCGGCCCCATCGTGAAGTAGGTCTGCAATTCAAACAGCGACGAGTAAGGGTGGACGGTGAAGAACGTGTTGTGCGCCCCCCGCGGGTCGGGAACCGTCCACGTAATGTCCCAGGAATGCTGTTGGACCGGTTGCAGGACGCCGCCCTGATCGGAGCTGACCGCATACTCCCGGCGGATGTAGGTGGTCTTGTACACCGGCCCGTGGAGTTCGTCGTGGTAGCGCCAGCGGTTGCGGGTGCGCTTTCGCTCCCGGTGCGTGTACGGCCGGCTGCGGTCCGCGGCGATGCGTTGCAGAATGGACGGCGGTTCGTACGCGCTCGCCAGGGAATAAAAGAGGGCGTAGCCGGCGTGTGGTTCCAACGGGTAGCCGAGACCAAACAGGAGCCAGCCGAAGTCGCTGGAGACGCCGCCCCATTTTTCCACCACCTGGCGGTCGTCCGTGCGCGCGTGGGAGCCCACGTAGAGCCCGTCCAGGTTCTCCGCGGCGTAGTCCGCGATCAGGTAATCCAGCATCAGCAGGGCGCGCTTCTTCATTTGCGGATCCTCGGCCCAGGCCGCCAGGTACGACATTGGCAACAGGAAGACGCCGAGATAGTGCGTGCAATCGTACTCGCCCTGCCCGCGCGTGGTGGTCAGGTCCACCCAGGAGCGGATCCAGGCGTCCGCCTCGCGGAAGTTCTCCGCGGAAGACTTGCCGCTGAACCACGATTCGCCCGGCTCGTTGGGCCACTTCTGCGCCATCAGGTAGAGGGAGGTATAGTAGAGCAGCCAGTGGTTTTCGGTGTCGCCGCGGAACGGCATGTAGGTGCGCCACGCCCGCCGGAGGGCTTGCCGCGCTTCCGGGGACAGTTGACCCTGATCGAGGTAAGCGATGGCGGTTACCGGAAACATCCAGAACATATCCCCGGTCGGCCCCTGGTTGAGCAGTTCGATCAACCGGCGCGAACACCAGGCCGGATCCGCGCGCCGCTTGAGTTTGGCGGCGATGGTGGCGTAGCCGGCGTCCGCGCCCGTGGGAAAGGCGTAAGCGTCGATTACCCGGCGGACACGCTCGGCGAAGGGCGGCGGGGCCGCCGGCGCGAGGGCGGCGCCGAGAGCGGCGAGCACACCGTATGCGGCAACCCTTTTCATCGGACGCCCCCCGCGGGGATAAACGTCAAGCGGTAGATGACGCTCCCCTCTAATCCCTCTTTCCGCCAGGACTGTCCGGCATCGGCGGAGACGAACAGCGCTTCCTCGTGCACCCCTGCATACAGCGTCCCCGGCCGCTCGGGATCGAAGACGAGGCTCCAGACGTCGGGACGCGGCAGGCCGGCGTTGCGCGCCGCCCAGGTCTTGCCGCCATCAGTGGACACGGCGACTCCCACGCTCCACCCGCACACCGCGATCCGCTCCGGCGTGGTGGGGTCGAAGGCGACATCATACAGATTCCGGCCCACGCCGACCGAGCCCAGGTTCTCCCAACTGGCGCCGCCGTCGGTGGACCGGAACAGCCCGCCTAATTGGGTTGCCGCCAACCACAGTTTTGGGTCGTGCGGCGACTGCCGGATGCGCATTACCTCAAAGCCAGCGGCGCCCGCGGGCGTCCAGCTTGCGCCGCCGTTCGCGCTGAAGTAGAGCCCCGTTTCCGTGCCCGCCACCAGGTGACCGGCGCGCGTGCGGTCAAGGGCCACGCTCATCGTGTACTTGCGGGAAAGGCCGCGGCTGGCGTCCTGCCAGCTTACGCCTCCATCGCGCGAGACGCGGATCCCCGCCGGGTGGGCAATGTACAGCGTTCCTGGCGTGAGCCGGTCCACCGCGATATCGCGCAGTTCGGTCACCTCTTCGCCCGTGAGGATGCGCCAGTCGCGGCCGCCCTTGGCGGCGCGGATGCAGCCGTTGCCCGCCGCCAGATAAAGCGTCTCGGGATCGCGCGGATCGTAATCCAGCGCGGTAACCAGAGGGTGGCGGAATCCTGTGTGCCGCCACACGCCGGCGGCGTCACGCACAAACAATCCGCTGGCGGGCAACCGCGCTCCCACCACGTAATCGCGCGAATTCACCATGCAAGCGGTCAGCAGAGACTGCGCTGGCAGCGGAGCCGAAACCGCCAGCGCCACCCAGAGAACCCGAGTCCAATCGGCCATACCCTTTCAGTGAAGCGCAGTCCGGGTAGGGCGGACAAGTCGAAGAAGGTGCGCCGCAAGGCGCCGCGCCGGTTGCGGTACCCTCAAAGGGATGAAACGCCGCCATTTCCTGACGGGTTCCGCGGCATCGTTGGCAGTATCTCCTCATATGACCGCCGCTCCTTCTCCTCCATCTTTCTTTGAACTCCGCTATTACCGTTTGCGCAATGGTCCGCAAGTGGAACGGACCAATCAGTTCCTGAGCAAGACCTACCTTCCCGCCGCCGTCCGCGCGGGCGCGGGCCCGCTGGGCTTTTTCGGCGGACTGGTCGCGCCCCAAATGCCGTTCGTGCTGGTGCTGACCGGCTTCCGCAGTCTCGCCGCAATGGAATCGGCGCTGGACAAAATGTCCGCCGACCCGGAGTTTCGCCAGGGCGCGGATGCGTTCGATTCGATGACCGAACTGAGCTACATCCGCATGGAGAGCTCGCTGTTCCGGGGATTCCGCACGTTCCCCAACATCCAGGTCCCGCCGGTCAACGACGGGCAGCCGCCCCGGGTGTTCGAGCTGCGCACCTACGAAGCCAATCACGTCAAAGCGTCGCAGCGCAAGATCGGCATGTTCGACGAAGGCGAGATCGACATTTTCCGCAAGTGCAAGATGACCCCCGTGTTTTTCGGGGACGCGATCGCCGGCGCGAACCTGCCCAATTTGACCTACCTGCTGGCGTTCGACAGCCTGGCGGCCCGCGAGGAAGCCTGGAAGACCTTCCTCAACGATCCGGACTGGCAGAAACTGCGGGTGAAGCCCGGCTTAAGCGATGCCGAGATCGTCTCGAACATCTCCGGCAGCCTGCTGCGGCCGATGCCCTACTCGCCCATCCGGTAGCGGCGTTTTGGCGCTCTAGCCGCGCCTGCCTGCGCCCGCCGCCTCTCGCGGGCGCCAGAGGTGTTCGATCTCCTCGAGGGTCCGGCCCTTGGTTTCCGGCGTAAACCGCCAGACCAAAACCACCGTGATCGCGCACATGCTGGCATAGACCAGGAATGCTCCGGAAATGGTGATCGCCGAGACGAGCGAGAGGAACGTCATGGTCAGCGCCACACAGGCCACCCACAGCGCGATGGTCGCCAGCGACATGGCGCGCCCGCGGATCCGCGTGGGAAAAATCTCCGCCAGCACTACCCAGACGCCCGGCCCGAGTCCGACGGCGAACGAAGCGACACAGAGCAAAATCAGGACCAGCACCAGCGTTCCGGGCGGGGGCTGGATCAGGAACGCGCCCGCCAGGGCGATTTCGCAGAACCCCATCAATCCCGCCGAGAGCATGAGCAGAGGCCGCCGGCCCACCCGGTCGATGGCCCACAGCGCCGCGATAGTGGCGGCGAAATTGATCGCGCCCACGATCACGTTGGCTCCCAGCGCCGACTCCGAGTGGTTACCCACCTGCTCCTTGAAAATGATCGATCCGTAGAACAGCACCGTGTTGATGCCCGTGATCTGCTGCAAGACCGCCAGGGCGATGGCCAACCCGAGCGCCCGGCGGTATCCCGGTTCGAGCAACTCGGCGAGCGTACCCGACTCCTCGGCAATAGTTTGCCGGATCTCAGCCAGTTCCCGCCGGGCCCGTTCCGCTCCGCCCACCCGGGTGAGCACCGCCAGGGCCTCGTCCTCCCGTCCCTGCTGCGTCAACCACCGCGGGCTCTCCGGAACAAAGAATAAGGCGGCAAAGAAGGCCACGGACGGGACGGCCGCCGCCGCGAACATCCAGCGCCAGCCTTCCGGGCCCAGCATGGCCAGCCGCCAGTTGACAAAGTAGGCCAGCAGAATTCCGGACACGATGGCGAACTGATTCAGCGACACCAGACGGCCGCGGATCTCCGGCGGGGCGACCTCGGCGATATACAAAGGAGCCAGCATCGAGGCGACCCCGACCGCAATGCCGCCCAGCAAACGCGCGCCAGTGAAGTCCAGCAGGTTCCGCGGGAGCGCCGCCCCCACCGCGGAGGCGGCAAACAGCAGCGCGGCCAGCACCAGGATCTTGCGCCGCCCGTAGCGGTCACTCAACCAGCCCGCGATAGTGGCGCCGGCCACGCAGCCTACCAGCAGGCTGCTGGCTGCCCATTCCGTTTGGATTTCGGTCAGGGAAAACTGCTCGCGTAGAAAGATAATGGCGCCGTTGATCACGGCGATGTCGAAGCCGAACAACAGCCCGGAGGTGGCGGCGACAATCGAGACTAAGTAAACGTACAGGCGGCTTCCACGGTCCAGGACGGGCAAGGGAGCGGGCGTCATGCGGCGTTTCTCCGTTGTCGCCGATTTCCAGCCTGGCCGCAAGCCCCCGCGGCTGCGCCCGCCTAGAGCGCCGCCAGCACCTCCGCCGCGTGGCCCTTCGCTTTCACCTTGGGAAAAATCCTGGCGATCCGGCCTTTCTCGTCGATGATGAAGGTGGTGCGCTCGATGCCCATCACCTTGCGGCCGTACATGTTTTTTTCCTTCCAGACGCCATAGGCTTCCGCGGCGGCGCGATCGGCGTCCGCCAGCAAAGTGAAAGGCAGTTCGTACTTGTCTTTGAACTTGGCTTGCGCCTTCACCTGATCCGGGGAAATGCCGATGATCACCGCGCCCTTGGCGGCGATCTGCGCCGTCAGGTCGCGGAACTCGCAGGCTTCGGTGGTGCAGCCCGGCGTATCCGCCTTTGGGTAGAAGTACAGCACCACCTTCTTGCCGCGGTGGGCGGAAAGCCGGAACGGTTCGCCGGCGTCGGTTTGCAGCCGGATGTCCGGAGCAGGATCTCCTTGTTTCAACATGTGCGCATCTCCTGTCGTAGGGTAACGGATCAGCCCAGCTTGGCTTTCAGCAGCTCGTTCACCGTTTGCGGATTGGCCTGGCCGCGGGAGGCTTTCATCACCTGACCCACCAGGAAGCCCAGCACGGCGGACTTGCCGCCGCGATACTGCTCCACTTGCTTGGGATTGGCGGCCAGGACGCCATCGACGATCTGCTCCAGCGCGCCGGTGTCGCTGATCTGCTTCAGCCCTTCGCGTTCCATGATGACCGAAGCCGCTTCGCCGGTAGAGAACATTTTGGGGAAGATCTCCTTGGCCAGCTTGTTGGACACGGCCCCGCTCTTGATCAGCCCCACCAGTTCGCCCAGGCGCTCGGCCGAGACCGGCGACTCGGTAATCGGCTTTCCTTCCGCGTTGAGCAGCCCCATCAGTTCGGTGATCACCCAGTTGGCCGCGGTGCGCGGATCGCCCGAGACGCGCGCCACCGTTTCGTAATACTCGCTCACTTCCCGGGCCGCCGTCAGCACCAGCGCGTCGTACTCGCGCAGGCCATAGCTTTCGAGAAAGCGCGCCCGTTTCTGCGCGGGCAGTTCGGGCAGCGAAGCGCGGATGGCGGCCAGCCAGGAAGCGCTGATCCGCAGCGGGGCCAGATCGGGTTCGGGGAAATAACGATAGTCGTGCGCGTGCTCCTTGGAGCGCATGCCCACCGTCTCGCCGGTTTGGGGATTAAACAGCCGGGTCTCCTGTGCGACTTGGCCGCCGCTTTCCAGCAGGGCCACCTGCCGCGCGATCTCGTACTCGAGCGCCTGCTTGACAAAACGGAACGAGTTGACGTTCTTCACTTCGGCCTTGGTGCCGAACTTCGCGGCGCCGCGCCGCCGCACCGATACGTTTGCGTCGCAGCGCAGGTGGCCTTTCTCCATGTCGCAGGTGGAGACTTCGGCGAACTGGAGCGTCTGCTTGAGTTCGGTGAGAAAGGCGTGCGCCTCGTCGGCAGACCGCAGGTCGGGTTCGCTGACAATCTCGATGAGCGGCGTCCCGCAGCGGTTCAGATCCACGTAGGAATACTGGTCCGAGTCGCGGAAGCCGTCATGAATGCTTTTGCCCGCGTCATCTTCCATGTGAACGCGCGTGATGCCGATGCGCTTGTGCTGGCCGTCCCCGGCGATTTCCACCCAGCCATGCTCCGCCAGCGGTTCATCATACTGCGAGATCTGGTATCCCTTGGGCAGGTCCGGATAGAAGTAGTTTTTCCGCGCGAAGCGCGACATGGCGCGGACCTGGCAGTTGAGCGCCAGGGCGGCTCTGACGGCCAACTCGACGGCCTCCCGGCTCAAGACCGGCAGCGCTCCCGGCAGGCCGAGACACACCGGGCACACATTCGTATTCGGCGGCGCGCCGAAACTGGTCGGGCAGGAGCAGAAAATCTTCGTGCGGGTGGCAAGCTGCACGTGCACTTCCAGCCCGATGACGGGCTCGTACTTGGCCAGCAGTTCCGGGGTGACCAGATCCATGGCGGCGGGCATTCTTCCATTATAGGGAGGCGCGTCCGCTCAGCCTGCGCCTTGTCCGGGCCCGGCCCGGCGGGGCGGTCCGTTATTCTGAAAATGATGCTGATCCGCGCGGAACCGGCCGCTTTTGGAGAGGGAAAGCCGTGAGAGCGGTCGCGGCGCCGGCGTGGACACGACGCCAACTGCTGGGCGGCACGCTCGCCTCCGCCGCGGCGGCCGCGAAACCGGAGAGGCGGCCGAACCTGGTGTTCCTGATGGCCGACGATCAGGGCTGGGGCGATGTTGGCTATCGCGGCCACCAGGTCCTCCAGACGCCGCACCTGGACCGCCTGGCCACTCAGGGCGTCCGCTTCGACCGTTTCTACGCGGCGTCGCCCGTCTGCTCGCCGACGCGCGGCAGTTGCTTGACCGGCCGCCACCCCTTCCGTTACGGGATTTATTTCGCGAATGCCGGCGGACCGCGGGACCCTTCGGAATACACGCTGCCGAACGCTGAGATCACCATCGCCGAACTGGTGCGGCCGCTCGGCTACCGCACCGGCCACTTCGGCAAATGGCACCTGGGCGACTTTGCTGGACCGCGGAAGTCCTCGCCCGCCGATGCCGGCTTCAGCGACTGGTTTTCGACCGTCCGCAAGGTGCCTACGGTCGACCCGCCCGCGTCGGAGTATTGGGAGAACGGGCGGCCGGTGACCCGCCCGCTTTCGGGCGACGACTCGCGCCTGATTATGGACCGCGCCCTCGCCTTCATCGAAAGCGCCGTGCGCGCGCGGCGCCCTTTCTTGAGTGTCATCTGGTTTCACACACCCCATCTGCCCGTGCTGGCGACTCCCGAGTTTCGGGCGCGCTACCGGACCCGCGCCGCCGCCGAGCAGCACTACTGGGGCGCGCTCACCGCCCTGGATGCGCAGGTAGGCCGTTTGCGCGAGGCGCTCCGCCGTTGGGGCGTGCGCCGCGACACCATGCTCTGGTATACGAGCGACAACGGGCCGGAGGGCGACGCCTGGGGACCGGCTTGGCCTGGTTCGGCGGGACCCTGGCGGGGCCGGAAAGCGAGCCTGTTCGAGGGCGGCATCCGCGTGCCCGGGTTGCTCGAGTGGCCCGCGCGCTTTCCGCAACCGCGGACCGTCGCCGCGGCGTGCTCCACCTCGGACTATTTCCCCACCGTCTGCGATGCGCTGGGCCTGCCCCCGCCGGACGCCCGGCCGATCGACGGCGTCAGTCTGCTGCCGCTGATCGCGTCCGGCGCGGCTGCCCGGCCGCGGCCCCTGGCTTTCGAAACCACCCGCCTCACCCGCGGCTCGCCGCGCCTGGCCTGGATCGAAGATCGCTGGAAACTGCTCAGCAACCTGAACGAGGAGGAAGATCTGCTGTTCGACCTGATCCAGGACCCCGCCGAGACGCGCAACCTGGCGGCCGCCTATCCGGAAGAGTCCCGCCGCATGCGGGCCCTCTTGGCGGCGTGGCGGGAATCGTGCCGGCGCAGCGCCGCCGGCCACGACTATCCGGAGACCCGATGATTCGCTTCGCCTTGCTGTGGATTCCTCTGGCGTCCCTCGCCGCGGCCGGTTTGCCGGAGGTCGTCTACAGCCGCGCGGGCGGCGTCGAGTTGCGCATGGACATCGCCGTGCCGGAGGGCGCCGGTCCGTTCCCCGCCGTGGTGTGCCTGCACGGCGGCGGCTGGTCCATGGGCAGCAAGAAGTCGTTTCACCCCGCGCTTAGGGAATTCGTGGCGCAAGGCATGGTGGCGGCCACGGCGCAATACCGCCTGGCGCCGGCGGTGCGCTTTCCCGCGCAGCTCGACGATGTACGCGCGGCGGTGCGTTTCCTGCGCGCCCATGCCGCTGAGTGGAAGATCGACCCGGCGCGCGTCTCGCTGCTGGGCGCCTCCGCCGGCGGCCACCTCGCGCTGCTGGCGGCTTTCCGCCAAGCCGGCGGTCCGGACGCGGTGGAAAAAGTGATCAGCATCTCCGGCCCCACCGACCTGCGCGACTGGCGCATGGGGCCCGGCCCGGAGGAGAATCTCCGCAAGACCGTGGGCAAGTCTGGCAGCGACCTGCTGGCGGATCTGTTGGGCGAGTCCGACCGCTCCGCCCCTATTTACGCCACGGCGTCGCCCGTGGCGCAGGTCCGTCCGGGATTGCCACCGGTGCTGCTGTTTCATTGGAAGGACGATCAAGCCGTCGCGGCGGAGCAAGCCGCACGCCTGGCCGCGCGCCTGGCCAAGGCGGGAGTTCCGTGCCAAGCGGTCTGGTTCGAAGGGAGAGGGCACGCCTTGTTTGGCCCCGGCGTCGAGCGGATCGTGCCGGAGACGGTCCGCTTTCTTCTGGGACGTCCTTGAGCGGTTCCAGCACCTCCTCTGGGGCTTCCCGGCAGGCGGGTGCGCATAGTACAAGGCCCGCCCGGGACCGCGGCCACGTGTAACCGCCGCTTCCGCGTTACCCGCCGGCGCGCGTCCACGCTATGCTGGCGGTGGAGCCGTGGCCAGTTCTGTTTCGCTCACGCGTCTGCTCAAGGAAACCTGGCGAGCCTGGCAGGAGGACAGCACCTCGGAATGGTCCGCCGCGCTGGCGTTCTTCACCCTGCTTTCGCTGGCGCCCGCGCTGGTCTTCATCATTGCCATCGCCGGCTTCGTGTTCGGCGAAGGGGCGGCCCGGGGCGAGATCCTCGCCCAGTTTGCGGGTCTGGTGGGCCCCGCCGGCGCGGGCGCGATTCAGGCCGCCTTGTCCGGCGCACGCCAGCGCGCGGGATTGGCTACCGCGGTGGGCGCGGTCATACTGCTGGTCAGCGCTACCGCCGTCTTCGCGCAACTGAGCACTTCTCTCAACCGGATTTGGCGCGTGCCTCCCGCGCCGGCGTCCCTCGGCTCGTTTATCAAGGTGTACCTGCGCCAACGGCTGCTTTCGTTTCTGATGATCGTGGCGATCGGGTTCCTGCTTTTGTTTTCGCTGCTGGCCAGCACGCTGCTCGCGCTGGGCGCCAGTTACCTGCGGAGCACGCTGCCGGTGCCGGCGGGACTGCTCCAGGCGGCGAACTTCGCGATTTCGTTCGGGCTGATCACCGTGCTGTTCGCCATGATCTATCACTTCCTGCCCGACCGGAGGAGTCCGTGGCGCGTGGTGTGGCTGGGCGCCACGGTTACGTCGTTGCTGTTCACGCTCGGCCAGTCGGCGATTGCCGCTCTGCTGGCGTCATCCCGGGTGGCCTCGGCCTACGGGGCGGCCAGTTCGCTGGCGGTGTTCCTGCTCTGGATCTACTACTCGGCGCAGATCTTCTTTCTGGGGGCGGAGATCACCAGCGCGTACGCGCGGCTGTCGCTCAGCGTTGAAGAGCCCCCGGCGTGAGTGTCCGGCGGTGTTCCTCGATCGCGCCGAGCAGGGCGCGCACCACGTCCGGATGCTTTGCCGCCACATCGTAGCGCTCCGAGGGATCGTGCAGCAGATGAAACAGAAGCGCCGGATCATGTTTTTGGACGCCCGGCGGACCCTCCCACGGGGCGTTGGACGCCACGTGCAGTTTCCACGGCCCTTTGCGCACCGCGCGCAACTCGGTGTCGGAGTAATAGAAAAGCAGCGCTTCGCGCCCGCTCTTTTCCTGCCGGAGATACGGTCCCAGGTCCTGGCCGTCGAACGCAATGCCTGGGGGCAACGGGACGCCCGCCGCCGCCAGGCACGTGGGGAACAGGTCCATGGTGGAGCCGAACTCCGCCGAGACGGTACCCGCGCGGATCCGGCCCGGCCACCTCGCCAGGAACGGCTCCCGCATGCCGCCCTCCCAGGTGCTGCCCTTGCCCTCGCGCAGCAGGCCGGCCGAACCGCCTTCCTCCTTCTTGACCAGCCACGGCCCGTTGTCGGAGGTGAACAGCACCAGCGTGTCGCGATCCACTTTGCTCTGGCGCAGCGCGCCCAGGATTTCCCCCACGCTCCAGTCGATCTCTTCCACCACGTCGCCGTAGAGTCCGCGGGCGCTTTTCCCCTTGAACCGCGCGCTGGCGAACAGCGGCACGTGCGGAAAGGTGTACGGCAGGTATAAGAAGAAAGGCTTGCGGGCGCGCGCCGACTCGCGGATGAAGGCGGTGGCCTCGGCGGTGTAGCGGGGCGTCAACTCCGCCTGGTCCGGGTTGGTTTCGATCATCTCTTCGTTGCGCAGCAAAGGCAGCGGCGGCCCGGGGTTGTATCGCGGCCCGGTGGCGAACGGCCTCGCCATGTCATTGGAATAAGGGATGCCGAAGTAGCGGTCGAACCCGTGCCGCGTGGGCAGGTACTGCGGCAGGTGGCCGAGGTGCCACTTTCCGACGCACGCCGTCGCGTAGCCGGCAGGCTTCAGCGCCTCCGCGATCGTCACTTCGTGGTCCGGGATGCCGCCATCGGAATACGGAAACAGCACCCGCGTCAAGCCGGAACGGATGGGAAGCCGGCCGGTGAGCAGCGCGGCGCGGCTGGGCGTGCACACCGGCGCGGCCGCGTAGAACTGGGTAAACCGCGCGCCCTCGGCCGCCATGCGGTCCAGGTGCGGCGTGCGGATGGTCGGATGGCCGTAGCAGCCCAGGTCGCCATAGCCGAGGTCGTCGGCGAACAGGACGACGAAATTCGGTTTGGATGCGGCCCGCGCGGAGGAGGCCGCGGCCAGCCCCCCCGCTATCGTTTCCAGGAATGCGCGGCGATGCACCCGGCCCCCTTACCTTTGCGACGCGCTCAGCGCCTGGTCGAGATCCCAGAGAATGTCGTCGAGGTCCTCGAGTCCAATGGACAGCCGGACCATGTCGTCGCGGATGCCGGCCAGTTTGAGTTCGTCTTCACTCAGTTGCCGGTGGGTGGTCAGGGCGGGATAAATCACCAGGCTCTTGGCGTCCCCCACATTCGCCAGGTGAGAGAACAGCTTCAGCGCCTCGATAAACTTCCGCCCCGCCGCCACGCCGCCTTTCAGTCCGAACGTCATCACCGCGCCGGCGCCCTTCGGCATGTACTTCTGCGCCAGCGCATGGTATGGACTCGAGGGCAGGCTGGCGTAGTTGACCCAAGTCACGTCGGCATGATCTTCCAGAAACTTGGCCACGGCCAGGGCGTTGCTCACGTGGCGGTCCATGCGCAGGTTCAGCGTCTCCAGACCTTGCAGGAATTGAAAGGCGTTGAAGGGGCTCATGCAGGGTCCCATGTCGCGCAGGCCTTCCACGCGCGCCTTGATGATATAAGACAGGCCGCCCAGCACGTCCCAATACTTCAAGCCGTGGTAGGCCTTAGTGGGTTCGGTGAACTGGGGAAACTTGCCGTTATTCCACGGAAACTTGCCGCTGTCCACCAGCACGCCGCCGATGGAGGTGCCATGGCCGCCAATGAACTTGGTGGTGGAATGGACCACGATGTCGGCGCCCCACTCGAACGGGCGGCACAGATAGGGCGTCGCGAACGTGTTGTCCACCATCAGCGGAACGCCCGCCTCGTGCGCGATTTTGGCCACGGCCTCGATGTCGAGGATGTTGATCCGCGGGTTGCTGACGGTTTCGCCGTAGATCAGCTTCGTCTTGGGCGTGATGGCCTTCCGGAAGTTCTCCGGGTCGTCGGGCTCGACAAACACCGTGTCGATGCCGAGCTTGCGGAAGCTGATGTCAAACTGCGTGAAGGTGCCGCCATAAAGCGTGCTGGAGGAGACAATCTGATCGCCGGCGTTCAGGATGTTGATGACGCCCAGCAGTTGCGCGGCCTGGCCGCTGGCGGTGGCCAGCGCGCCGATGCCCCCTTCCAGGTTCGCGATCCTTTCCTCGAACACCCCCGTCGTGGGGTTCATGATGCGCGTGTAAATGTTGCCGAACTGCTCCAGATTAAACAGCGCCGCGGCGTGATCCACATCGTTGAAGACGTAGGAGGTGGTCTGATAAATCGGCACCGCGCGCGCGTTGGTGGCCGGATCCGGCTTTTGTCCGGCGTGGAGGCAACGGGTGGCAAAACCAAATTGACGTTCAGAATCGCTCATGCAAGGACCTTTCGGCGTGGAATCAGGAAAACCCTATTCTACCCGCACCCGTCCGCGCGCGGCGGCTATTCCGCCAGGACGCAGACGTCGCGCAGGTTGCGGTACTTTTCCGCATAGTCGAGCCCGTATCCCACCACGAATTCGTCCGGGATCTGAAATCCCACATAGGCCACGTCGATGGGGCGGACCCGGCGGTCGGGCTTGTCGAGCAGCGCGGCAATCCGCACGGACTTGGGACGGCGCTGCTCCAGCAGGTGCGTCAGGTAGTGGAGCGTGACGCCGCTGTCGACGATGTCTTCCACCACCAGCACGTGCGCATCCTCGAGCGAGGTGTCCAGGTCCTTGGTGACTTTCACCTCGCCGGAACTGGACTTGCGCGCGCCGTAGCTGGAGATGCCCATGAACTCGATAAAGACGTCGCGCGGAATGGCCCGCGCCAGGTCGGCGAGAAAGAAGCAGGCGCCCTTGAGAATGCACACCAGGTGCAGCGGGCCTTCGGGATAGTCGCGGCCGATGCGCTCGCCAAGCTCACGGATGCGCGCTTGGATCTGCGCCTCGGAGAGGAGAACACGCAGGGCCATGGCCCTTCATTATCGGCCAAACGGGTCCGCCGAGGCAGGCGTGCGCTGGCTTGCCGGCTGCCGGCGCGCCCGGGCCGGTCATACAATCTCGATATGGTTGGCGTGGCGGGCTTTCCCACGCGGGCGGCCGTCCGGGCGGGGCGGCGCGCGCCCGGCGGCGCCGTTTGCCGCCTGGGTTCTTGTTGCCATGGCCGGTGCGGGGCGCGGCGCCGATGAGGGAAATCGGGCGAGAGCTGGTGGCGTGGTACCGCGCGGCTCACCGCGATCTGCCCTGGCGCCGGACCCGCGATCCCTGGCGGATTCTGGTGGCGGAGATCATGTTGCAGCAGACGCGCGTGCAGGCCGTGCTGCCCTACTACGAGCGGTTTCTGGCGCGCTTTCCCACCCCGGCCGCCCTGGCCGAGGCGCCGCCGCCCGAGGTGCTGGCGCATTGGGCCGGGCTTGGCTATTACGGACGCGCCCGCAATCTGCAAAAGGCGGCCCGGCGCATCGCGGAAGCGGGTGCGTTCCCCAGCGACTTCGATTCGATTCGGGCCCTGCCGGGCGTGGGCGACTACACCGCCGCCGCCGTCGCTTCGATTGCGTTCGGCTTGCCTTACCCGGTAGTGGATGGCAACGTGCTCCGCGTCGTCGCGCGGATCACGAACGATCCCGCGGACATTGCTGCGGCCAGCACGCGCCGGCGTTTCGCCGCGGTGGCGGGAAGCTGGCTCGACGTCTCGGACCCAGGGACCTTCAACCAGGCGCTCATGGAGCTGGGCGCTACCGTTTGCCTGCCTAGGGAGCCGAACTGTCTGCTCTGCCCGGTGGCGGCGCACTGCGCGGCCCGCGCCGCGGGGACGCAGGAAGAGTTGCCCGTCAAACTCCGCCGGGCGCGCGCCGAGCGCCTGGAGCACACCCTGCTGCGCATCGAACGCCACGGGGCGCTGCTGATGTGGCAGCAGAGCGACCCGGCGCAGCGGATGTACGGCTTCTGGGAATTGCCGTATCGCGAGCAACTGCCCGCCGCCCGGCCGGGCAAACTGTTGGGGGAATTCCGCCACACCATCACGCATCACCATTACCGGTTCCGCGTGATGACGGCGACGGTCCGCGAGGCGCCCGCAGGCTTCCGCTGGCTTACGCCGGAAGAGCGCCAGGTTTTACCGGTGAGCACCATCGCGCGCAAGGCGCTGGGCGCTGTCCGGCGGCCCGGCCCCCGGGAGCTAAAAAGCCGCCCCGGCGCGCCCTAGCCGTTTCGCAGCAGGGCGCTTGCCTACGGCCGCTCCGCAGCGGCATGCGCCGCCCGCAACCGCTCCACGTAGCCGAGGCTCGGCTCGAGCAGCTCCCAGGCCTTCTCGCAAAAGCACAGATCGACGCACCACCACTCCACCGGCAAGGCGAAGAGTTTGGGCGCCAGTTTGGCGAAATCGATGAGTCCCTCTCCCAGCGGCAGATGGGTGCTGGTTTCGTCGCCAAACAGCGATCCGTCCGAATCGGCAAGGTGGATGGCGCCGATGCGGCCGGCCAGGCGAGCCAGCAGCGACTCCACGCCGCCGGGCAGGGTTTCGGGTTCGCCGTGCTGGCGGGCGGCCACCACCGCGCACATGAAGGCGTGGCAGGTGTCAAACAGGATGCGGAAGTTCGGATGATCCACCCGCTCGGCGAGGGCGGCGATCTCCGTGGGCTTGTTGAAGATAAAGCCCGGTTCAAATTCCCAGACCAGGCGCACCCCGGCGGGCTGCGCCAGTTCGGCGGCCTCGCGCCACAAATCGGCCAGCCGGGAAAACGCGGCCTCGTACTGCGCGCCGCTCAGGCAACCAGGCGCCGCTCCGGAATCCACCCGCATGGCGGGACTGCCCAGATCGACAGCTATTTGCAGATTCTGGCGGAACAGGTCCAGATACCGCTTCCGGTTGCCGGGAATCGTCGGGTTGGCCAGGGTCCAGTCCGCGGCGTAGCCGGAGACGCCCAGCCCCAAATCACGCAGGAAGGCGGCCAACTCCCGGCGCGAAGCGGGAGTGGGGTACAACTCGGGCGCGACCTGAGGCGGGTGCCCGCTGATCTCGAGGCCATCATAGCCGGCTTGGGCGGCGCGGCGGGCAACCTGTTCGAAGGGGATCGGCCGGTCGACGAATGGCCCGAAAGAAAACGCCCAACTACCCAGGGAAACTTTCATTGAAGTCAGTTGGCGAAGGCTGCGCGCAGCGGCCTTCCCGCTGCGCCCCTTCTTTGACTCTACCCGAAAACGATCCCCGGCGCGCACGGGACCTGCGCCCAAAGGAGAGTAAACGATCCCGCCGGTCTGCTAGCATAACCGGGGATAAGAAGGCATCATGGATCGACTCGAAGAACTCAAACGGAAGTACCAGCGCGTGCTCGACCTCATCAAGGCCCAGGGGGTCGTGCTGGCGCACCTGCACCTGGAGAAAGACAAGCTGTTTCTGAAAGGACGGGCTCCGTCGGCGGCCATTAAGAACCGCATCTGGGACGAGATCAAGCAGGTAGATCCGGCCTACGCGGACCTGACCTGCGATCTGACGGTGGACGAGAGCCTGCCGCAGCCTCCGCCGCCCGTACGGACCTACACCGTGGTGAAGGGCGATTCGCTGTGGAAAATCGCCAACCATTTTTACGGGAACGGGGCGCAGTATCCGAAGATCATCGCCGCCAATCCCGGGAAGCTGAAGGATGAGAAATCGGTGATCCACCCGGGAGACGTGCTGGTGATCCCCGACTAAGCCGGGACGCGGCGCTATCGTCCTCCCTGCGTATACCAGCGCGCCACGACTTCCATCGCGGGCTTGCCCCACGGCGTGTGGGTCGGATCGCGCGGTCCGCCGTAGCCGTTCGCGCCCACCTTCCACCAGTACACCCCGGCGAACCAGGGCTGATGATAGAAGGCGCGGAGCAGCGCCTCGTAGCACCGCGCCTGCTCCAGCGGGGACACCTCGCGCGGAGTTTCGTCCCACGGGGCGCGGTGCGGGGCGCGGAGATTGGCGAATCCCGCTTTGGTGAAGATTACCGGACGCTGGTAGCGCGCGTGCACGGCTTCCACCTTGCGGACCACCTCGTCCATCCGCAGGTCGTCGGGCAGCGGGTAGTAATTATTGAGACCGATATAGTCGAGGGCGTCCCAGAACCGGATGGTTTCGAACTCTTCGCCCTGGGCCGCGGCGTAGACCAGCGGGCCTGCGTAGAGCGAGCGCGCGGATCGAATCAGGCGGCGCCACTCGGCCTCGTACCGGGTCATCCGGCCGAACTCGACGCCCACGCAGAACAGATCCGCATGCACGCGGCTGGCCAGCCGGGCGTAATGAACGAGAAACCGCTCGTATTCGGCGAACCACCGGGCGCGGTCGGCGGCGGAGTCGAAGTGAACATCGCCCGGCCAGCCCGGCCGGACCCAAATCTGCGGCTTGAGCAGAATCCGGATCCCGCGTTGCCGGGCCAGAGCGGCCAGCGCCGCGATGTCCTCATCACGTTCCCAGGCGCCGCCGAAACGTACGGCTGGCTCGGCGGCGCGGCTGAACCCGTAAGGAACCAGGGCGACGGCGTTCACTCCGTTGCGGGCCAGGTGGTCGAGCATCTCCCGCGCCGCGCCGGGGGCGTAGCCCGCCGGACCCTCGGCGGTCAGGTTCACGCCTTTCTGAAAGAACAGGCGGTCGTAAGGCCGCTGGAGGTCCACCGGCGGGGCCGCCGCCAGCATCCGATTCCGCTCCTCGGCACGCCGCTGCGCCATCCATCCGCTGCCGGCGCGCGCCGTACCGCCTAGCAACACCGCCGCCGCTACGCCCGCTACGGCCCAACGCCAGGAGACCGGCTGAGGCCCCCCGCCGCCCGGCAGCGCCGCCACGACACCGGCGAGCAGCAGCGCCGGACCCAGTCCGTACACGGCGAACCGCACGTCCATCGCCCGTCCCGCCAGGAGCAAGAAACCCGTCAGCGGCACAATAAAAGCGACCCCAGCCGCTCCCAGCCGGATCCCCGTCCCGGAGAAAGCTTGCAGCATCCGCCACAGTCCGCCGCCGAGCGCCACGGCGTAGATGGCCACCGTCGCCGGGGCCTCGGGCGGTGTTGGCGAAGAGAAAAACCAGCGCGCCAGGGGAAGCCCAATCCCGATTTGGCCCACGCAAGCCACCAGCAGACCCGCCAGCAGGCTGCGGCGCAGCGGCGTCCGGTTCAGCAGCAGCAAAAGGAGCGCCACCAGCAGCAGCGCCGCGGCGGGCGAGGGCGCGGCGGCGCTCGGCGGCGCACCCGCCAGCAGCAGGCCGGGACGGCTGACCGCCGCTACATACCAGGGCGTCACCTGAAACCAGAGAACCTGCTCTCCCGGCACGACCGCGGCTTTGAGCAACGCGGGCGCGGCGCGCACCAGGAACATGGCGACCCAATACGCCGGATAAAACCAGGCCGCGCCCACCAGCGCTGTCATCAGCCATGCCGGCATCCGGGCGGCCTCAGTACGGATTTATCTGGGAAACTTGCCCCTGCGCCTGGCCGAGAATCTTCGCGACTTCCTTGCGCAAGGGGCCGGTCGCCTTGGCGTAGATCATCTTATACGCTTTGCAGAAGTAATCAAGATCCTCGAAGCGGCGGTGCGGACCGTGGCGCAACTTCGGACAGCCGCCGTGACAGATCGGCTGGTACTCGCAAACTTCGCATTCCGGATGCGCCAGCGTCTTGGTGACCGCGAAGTTGTACCGCCGCTGCCGCCGCGCCACCTCGGTCCACGAATCCAGGTGGATATTGCCCAGCTTCCAGTGGCTCTCCACGAAAAAATCGCAGGGGTAGATGTCGCCGTTGTACTCCACCACCACGTAGCTGTCGCAGGTTTCGTGCATGGTGCAATTGCCGGGCCGGTGCCCGGCGAGCGCTTCGGCGATGTTGTCGAAAAAGCGGATGCGCACCTTCCGCCGGTCCGGCCACCACAGGTCGAACGTCTCGCACAGGAACCGCCCGTACTGCCCGGCCGAAATGGTGAAGGGCAGGGGGTTGCCCTCGGCGTCAAATTCCGCCAGGGGGATGTATTGAATGTAGTCGATCCCCAGCGAACGGAAGAACTTGTACACCTCGCGCGGCTTTTCTACGTTGGCCTGGCTGAGCACGCACAACGCGTTGAATTCGACCTTGTTCTTCTTCATGGTCTCGATGCCGCGCATGACCTGCTTCCAGGTGCCCCGTCCCTGCTTGTTGAAGCGGTAGAGATCGTTGATCTCCTCCGGCCCGTCGATCGAAATGCCGACCAGCCAGTTGTAGTCGTGGAACAGTTGGCACCAGTCGTCATTGAGCAGAATGCCGTTGGTCTGCATGGCGTTGGATACGCTTTGTCCGTCGCGGCCATACTGCTTCTGAAATTCGCAAAGCTTTTGAAAAAACGGCAGGCCGGCCAAGGTGGGTTCGCCTCCCTGAAAGGCGAAGACGCTGTTCGGGAAAGAGTAGAACAGATAGGTGTCGACCAGCCGTTCCAGCGTATCCAGCGTCATCCGCCGGGCCGGCAGGGACTTGTAGGGGTCCGCCTCGCGGTCCAGGTAGAAGCAGTACGCGCAGTCGAGGTTACAGACGGCAGACGCCGGCTTAATCAGCAGCGAGGTAATCTTCGGCGCGGGACCGGGGCGTTCGCGCAACTGCTCGCCGGTCTCGATCAGGACGAGGCCGCTCGACATGAGGCAAGTGTACAACGGAAGGACGCGGGGTCCCCGCGGCCCCGGGCGCGGCCTTCAGCGGAAACGCTCTTCCCGCCAGGGATCGCCGCGCATGTGATAGCCGTTGTCCTCCCAGAAACCGGCCTGATCGCCGGCCAGCAATTCCACGCCCGCCAACCACTTGGCGCTCTTCCAGGCGTAGAGCTGCGGGACGATGAGCCGCGCCGGCCCGCCATGCTCCGGCGTGATCGGCTCGCCGTCGTGAAAGATCGCTACCAGCGCGTCCTCCGCCAGGAACGGATCGAGGGGCATGTTCGTGGTGTAGCCCTGGTCGTAGCCATGCGCCAGAACGAACCGCGCTTCCGGCCGCGCTCCTCCCGCGCGCTCGAGCAGCAGGCGCGTGGAGACGCCTTCCCATAAGTTCCCGAGGCGTGACCAGCGCGTTACACAGTGGAAGTCGGCGAACACCTTTACCCGGGGCAATTCGAGAAACTCCGCCCAAGTGAAGGCGACAGGCTTGCCCACCAGCCCGCCGATCTGGAACCGCCAGGCGTTCAGATCGATGCGCGGCGGGCCGTAGGCATCCAGCACCGGCCACTTCTTCGTCCGTGACTGGCCGGGCGGAATCCGGTTGGGGCGCCGCGCGTCCGGGCTGATGATCACCTCTTCGGGCAATCCTTCCGGAGAGGGAACCTCGTCTGCTTGAAGCTTCTTCGCCTCCGGGTTCGGCCCCCAGTTCCGGACGCGATCCATGTACTCATTCAGTGCCGACATGCGTTCTACTTATCTGTGATGTAGAGGCCCGGCCATCCTCTTCGGAAAAAACACAGAGAGAAAACTTAAGATAAGCTTAATTATTGAGTGAAACTATTGTTTGGTCGCAGCCATGATGCTCGCCTGCCGGAAAAACTTTTTATTTTTGATAGGTTTAGCCTGTTTCCCGGTTAGGGCTCAGACGACCGCGGCTGTGACGGTCCGCCTGACTGACGCCGGCGGTGCGGTGGTGCAGGAGGCGGAAGTCACGCTCGAAAACCGGGCGACCGGGTTTCGCCGGAAGCTGACCGCCGACCCGGCGGGTGCGTTCGTGCTCTGGGACGCGCCCCCGCAAACCTACCGGCTGCACGTTGAAGCGTCGGGTTTTGTTCCCCTATCCCGTGAGGTCGTGCTGCGGCCGCAGGTACCCGTCACGCTTGACCTCGTCCTGGAGTTGGCTGAGGTGCGCGCGCGCGTCGACGTGGGCGTCACCGAGACGGCTGACCTGATTGATATCGCGGCGACCGGCACCCGCACCGCGCTCTCTTCCGAAGTGTTGGAGAAGACCCCCGCGCCCTTGGGCAGCCGCGGAGTGGAGACCTACCTGGTAAGTTTTCCCGGCTTCGCGGTGAACGCCAACGGCGCCATTCATCCGCGCGGCGCGCACAATCAGATGACGTTCGTGATCGACGGCTTGCCGATCAACGACCAGTTGACGGGCGCGTTCGCGACGGCGCTGGATCCCAGCATTGTCGACGGCCTGGAGTTGTTCACGGGAGACATCCCCGCCGAGTTCGGTGCGAAGATCTCGGGCGTCGCGGCGATTTCCACGCGCAGCGGCGCCGGATCCGGGCGGAAGTTCTTCGGCAGCACCCAAACGGGCGCCGACCAGTTCGACACCTTGCAGACCGTCACGCAGGCGGGAGGAGAACAAGGGCGCCTGGCGTATTTCGGCTCGGTCTTCGCCACCCGCACTAACCGTTTCCTCGACCAGGTGTCGCTCGACAATTTGCACAACGGCGGCAACGCGCAGCGGGCGTTTCTGCGGCTGGATTACCGGCTCTCTGCGCGGGATGCGCTGCACCTGCACGCCATGCTGGGCCGCTCGAGTTTTCAGCTCGCCAATCAACGGTCCCAGCACGAAGCGGGCATGAACCAGCGGCAACTGTTGCGGGACGCTTCTTTCTGGCTGCGCTGGCACCATATCCTGTCGCCTTCCGCGGCCTGGGAGTCCACGCTGGGCTACCGGCCGACGATCGGGCAGCTCATGCCCAGCGCGGGCGATACGCCCGTCACCGCGGCCCAGGCGCGGCATTTGACCACGGTGACGAGCGCCAACCGGGTGAACTGGTTGCGCGGCGCGCACGCCATCCGGGCCGGCCTCGACTGGCAGCACTTCCCGGTCAGCGAGAACTTCGCGATGGCGATTACCGACCCGGCGTTCAACGATCCGGACGACCCCAGGTATAATCCCGCGCTGGCGGCGCATGATCTGACGCGCGGCGGCGACTGGTTCCGCTTCACCCGCCGCCGCGCGGGAAATCTGTACAGTGGCTTTATGCAGGATTCGGTGCGGTGGGGCCGCTTCGCTTTTTCGCTGGGAGCGCGCCACGACGAGTACCGCTTCCTGGTCCGGGGACGCCAGTTCCAGCCGCGGGTGGGCGTCGCGTTTCACCTGCGCGAGACGGGCACCGTCCTGCGCGCCTCCTACAACCGCAACTACCAGACTCCGCCGAACGAAAACCTGCTGCTGTCGAGCAGCGAGGAAGCCGGCCGCCTGGCGCCCGCGAGCGTCCGGGAAGCCCTTGGCGAGACTTTTGTGCCGCTCGTGCCGCAGCGGGAGAACGTATTCGAAGCCGGAATTCAGCAAAGTTTGTTCGGGCGCGCCTCCCTGAACGCCGCGGTGTATCACAAGAATTCTCGCGACCAGCAGGATAACAACAACTTCTTCGACACCGGCATCATTTTTCCCGTGACGCTGGCGCGCATCCGCGTCAATGGCGCCGAGGGCCGCCTCACGCTTCCCGACTATCGTGGCCTGAAGCTGATGGTGAGCGCCACGCACGCCCGGGCCGTCTCTACGCCGCCCTTTACCGGAGGCCTGTATCTTGGCCAGGACGCAATCGATCTGCTAAGCGAGGGCCCCTTTCTCATCGACCACGATCAGAAGCTGAGCCTGCAAACCACCGCGCAGTACGCGCGGGGGCGGCACTGGTGGTTCAGTGCGTCTGTGCGGTACGACAGCGGCCTGGTGGCGAATCCCTCGGACCCGGAGGAGGTCGCCCGCGATCCGGACTATTTCGACCTGCTGCCGTACGTCAACTTGACCAGCAACCCGGCGCGGGTCCGCCCGCGCACGATCACGGATTTCGCCGTGAGCTATCAGGCGTGGCGGGCGGACCGCCGCTGGCGGGACGTACAGTTCCAGCTCAACAACGCGTTCAACCGGACCGCGCTGTACAATTTCCAGTCCGTGTTCGTGGGCACGCGCCTGGTGGCCCCGCGCGCCGCGGGGGTCAAGCTGCGGTTTTATTGGTAGCGGGCCGGGGGCCTTGCCGGCCGTCAGCCCAGCTTCTCCGCAATCGACTGGGCTTGCAGGAACAGCAACAGATAGTCGGGTCCGCCCGCTTTGGAATCGGTGCCCGACATGTTGAAGCCGCCGAACGGATGCGCGCCCACCATGGCGCCGGTGCACTTGCGGTTCAGGTAGAGGTTTCCGACGAAAAACTGCTCGCGCGCCAGCTCGAGGTGATGCCGGCTGGTCGAGTAGACGCCGCCGGTGAGCCCGTACTCGGAGTCATTGGCCAGTTCCAGCGCGTGCGCGAAATCGCGCGCGCGGGAGACGGCCAGCACAGGTCCGAAGATCTCCTCGCGGAAAATTCGCGCGGACGGAAGAACATCGGCGATGACCGTCGGCTGCACAAAGTAGCCCACGCCGTCCGCCCGGCCGCCGCCGGTGAGCAGGCGGCCTTCGCCGCGGCCGATCTCGATGTAGCCGAGAATCGACCGCATGGCGCTTTCGCTGATCACCGGTCCCATGTAGTGGCCGGGGTCGTCGGCGGGTCCCACGCGGATCGCCTCCACTTGCGGAATCAGCTTCTCGAGAAACGCTTCGTAGACGCCCGTGTGGACAATGGCGCGGGAGCACGCTGAACACTTCTGGCCCTGGTAGCCAAAGGCGGAGACCAACACGCCCTGGACCGCCTGGTCCAGATCGCATTCGGCATCCACGATGATGGCGTCCTTGCCACCCATTTCGGCGATCACCCGCTTGAGCCAGATCTGCCCGGGCTGAGGTTTGGCCGCCAATTCGTTAATCCGGAGCCCGACGTCGCGGGAGCCGGTGAACGCGACGAAGCGGGTCAGAGGATGCTGCACCAGCACGTCGCCGATGACCGCGCCGCTGCCGGTGACCAAAGAAATCGCGCGCGGTGGCAGGCCCGCTTCCCGCAGCAGGCGGCAGAACTGGGCCGCGATGGTGGGCGTCTCACTCGAGGGCTTCAGCACGACGGGATTACCCGTCACCAGCGCGGCTACGGTCATGCCGCAAAGAATCGCCAGGGGAAAATTCCACGGCGGAATCACCACGCCCACGCCCAGCGGCAGGTAGCGCATTTCATCCCGCTCGCCCGGTATTTGGGAAACCGGTTGGGGACCGGCCAGTTTCTCCATCGCCAGCGCATAATAGTCGCAGAAATCAATGGCCTCCGAGGTATCGGCTTCGGCCTCCACCCAGGTCTTGCCGGCCTCGTAAACCAGCCAGGCGTTGAACTCGTTCTTGCGCGCGCGCAGCGCGGCCGCGGCCCGGCGCAGGATCGCGATGCGCTCGGCGGCGGGTATGCGCCCGAACACGGGGAAGTAGGCGTGCGCGCCTGCCACGGCCTGGCGGGCCAGTTCCGCGTCGGCCTGGCAGTGGACGCCAACGATTTCCTCCGGGCGGGACGGGTTGCGCGAAGGGCGGCTGGCGGCCGTGCGTACTTCTTCGCCGCCGATGATGAGGGCGTACTCCCGCCCGAACGCGGCGCGCACTTGGGCCTGCGCCGCCTCCATCGCGGCGCGGTTTGCCGGCACGGAAAAGTCCGTGTAGGGCTCGTTGCGGAACTCGGAAAGCAGCATGCGTCAGCTCCTGCGGAACTCGGGATTTTACCGCAGCTTATCAGAGCGCTTTCCCCGGGGGAACCACCTCGCCAGGTGCGATGGCGCCGCGCGCGGACGCCGCTTTTGCGTAGAATCCAAGACAGAATCGGGAACGGTCATGGCGCTACCCTTTCTCCTCTTGCTGGCAGTCCTTTCCGGCGGGTCCGCCGCCCGCGCGGCGAAACCGCCCCAGGTGATCGCGCAAATGGATCACAGCCCCATCGTGGTCCGCCTGCCGGGACGAACGCTCGCCGCGTGGGTGATCCAACCCGCGGGCGGCCGCGACGGACTGTTCGAGATGCGGTCGGCGGACAACGGGCGCACCTGGAGCGCGCCGCGGTCCCTTCACGAGTTCCCTGACAAGACCGGCACCTGGGGCGGCCTCCAGCCGCTGGCCGGACGCAACGGCGAAATCCACCTGTTTCTGCTGCGGTTCTCCAAGTACACGCTCGGCAACCGCGGAGAAGGGGAACGGCCAGCTTTCGATGACTATCGCGGCAACCGGATTGACATCTGGCACATGAAGTCGAACCGGGAGCGCACCGCCTGGACGCCGCCCAGGGAGATCTGGGCGGGTTACACCGGAGCGCTGAACTCAGCCGCGCAGATGCGCAACGGGCGCATCCTGCTGCCGTTCTCCTATCACGTCAAACGCTCCTGGCGCGACCGCGGCGCCGACTTCGCGGCGTTTACTTTTCTGGGCTATTTTCATTCCACGCTGCTTTATTCAGACGACGAGGGGGAAACGTTTCACCTTTCGCCCACGCCGCTCGCGGTGGAAACGCCCGACATCGTTTCCTCCTACGGGGCGGTCGAACCGGTGATCATCGAACTGCGCGATGGCCAGGTGTGGAATCTGATTCGGACGCAGCGGGGCCGCTTTTACGAATCGTTCTCGGCCGACGGCGCGCGCTGGAGCGAACCGCAACCTTCCGCCATCCTCAATTCGGATTCGCCGGCCGGGCTGGCGCGCACCGACGACGGCAAGCTGGTGCTCGTCTGGAACCATTGTCTGCGCTACCCCTACGCGCAAGGGGGAAGGCAGGTGCTGCACGCGGCCATTTCCGAAGACGAAGGGAAGACCTGGATCGGATACCGGGAGGTGCTCAAGGATCCCAAACGCCACGAGCCGCCGCCGCCCGGGGGCGATTTCGGCACCGCGTATCCTTTTCCCACCACGGTCTACGACGGCGAGATTCTGATTCGCGCGGGACAGGGCAAGGGAAGGCACGCGCTGGTGGCGCTGGACCCGCGCTGGCTGTACGAAACGAGCCATCGTGCGGATTTCTCGCGGGACCTGGAAGACTGGACGTATTTTGGGACCAAAGGCGTGGAGCGGGTTCCGCATCCGGACCAGCCCGGCCGGCACGTCCTCCAGGTGGCAAAGACCCATGCCGCCTGGCCCGCCGGGGCGGTGTGGAATTTCCCCAATGGGGTTTCCGGCACGCTGACGGTCCGCTTCCAGCTCCGCCAGGGCTTTCGTGGCGTGAACCTGGCGCTCGCCAGTCACTACTCCGTCCCCTGGGACAAGGAAGATCACTTCCACGCGGCGTGGAACCTGCCCATCGATGGCGGCGGACGGCTGCTGGGCACGACGCCGGTCTCTTCGGGATCCTGGCACACGCTGCGAGTGACCTGGAGCATGACGTTGCGCAGCGCGCATGTTTGGCTCGACGGCAGGCATGCCGGCAAGCTGCCGCTGCGCACCGACAGCGTGGGCGTCAACTCTTTCCGCATTCGCTCGACCGCGGCGGAGCCGGACCCGGCAGGGATTCTGGTGGAGTCGGTGGAAGCCTCGGTGGCCAACCGGTAACCCGCGCGGCGGCACGCGCTGCGAACAGTTATGCTGGAGGGTCGGACCGGCCGGCGCTCCGCCGGTCCGCCGACCGCGCCTGATGCAACGTCTGCTCGCCCCCATCCTTCTCCTGCTGGTCTGCGTGGGCTTCTATTGGAAGCTGGCGCTCACCGGCGAGTACGTCTGGTTCGACCACCCGGACATGTGCTACATCGAGATTCCGCGCCTGGCCTTTCAAGCGCGGGAACTCCACATGCGGCACTTCCCGCTGTGGAATCCGAATATCTGGGCCGGCCAATCGCTGATCGGGCAGACGCAACCGGGGCCGCTGTTTCCCCTGGGGCTCCTGTTCCTGCTGTTGCCGCTGCGGGACGGCTACCTGCGCCTGGAATTCGTGAATTACTACTACGTGTTGGTGCATTTTCTGGCGGCGTGGTTTGCGTGGCGCGCTTGCCGGGACCTGGGCTGCGGCCGGGTGGCGTCCGGATTCGCGGGTTGCGCTTTCGCCTTCGGCGGATTCGTCGGGACGGTGGCGTGGTGGGACGTGTTGAACGGGGCGTTGTGGACGCCGCTGGTTTTTCTCTATGTGTTCCGGGCGGCGCGGGGTATCCGTCCCTGGTCGAGCGCCGCGGTGGCGGGAGCGTTTCTGGGTGTGGCGTGGTTGAGCGGCCATCATGAAATCCCGTTGCTGGTGTCCGCCGCCACGCTGCTGAGTTGGGCGTTGCTGGCGTGGCGCAACTGGCGGCTGCTCCGCCTGGCCGCGTTGTGTTTCCTGGTGGCGGGACTGGTGGGCGCGCCGCAGATCTGGCCGACCTACGAATTCGGCAAGCTGGCGAAACGGTGGGTGGGTGTGCATGAACCCGCCGGCTGGAACGACCAGATTCCATACACCGTGCACACGATCTACTCGTTGCCGCCGGGTGGCCTGCTCGCCACCGTGCTGCCGGGGCAGCGCGCGTACGCCGACGCCACTTCTTACATGGGCTTCACGGCGTTCGCGCTGGCCGTGCTGGGGCTCGCGGCATGCTGGCGCCAGCGGCACGTGCGCGTGCTGGCGGTGGTGGGCCTGCTCGCCGGACTCTACGCTATGGGGGCGTTCACCCCGCTGCACGGTCCCCTCTACGCGCTGGTTCCCCCGCTGGCCAAAGCCCGGATTCCCATGCGGGCGATCCACCTTTGGAACTTCGCGATTGCCCTGCTGGCGGCCTTTGGCCTGGACGCGCTGTTGCGCGGCGGCGGCGGAGCGTGGCCGCGCCGCCTGGCTTGGATCCTGGGCGCCGCGTGCGCGTTCACGCTCGGCGCCGCGCTGGTCTTTTCGCTGCGCCACGAGGCCATCGACAACGGCGTCCTGTGGGCGGGCATGATGGCGGGCGTCACCGCCGGCGCGCTGACCGCGCTGCGAGCCGGACGGTTGCGCGCGCGCGCGTGCGGCCTCCTGCTGCTGGCGGTGATGATCCTCGAGATCTACCCCGTGGCCACCCAAACCTACGCCAGCCGCGCCAACCCGGAACACTTCCATCACGTCCGGCAGATGACGCAATACCGCGACGTGGCGGATTTTCTGCGCGCGCAGCCGGGGCCGGTCCGCGTGGCGGTGAACGATCAGGATGTGCCCTCCAATTTCGGCGACTGGCACAGCATCGAAATGCTGCAAGGCTACGTCGCCGGCTTGCCGGAGAACATCCTCCGCCTGCCGTTCCACACCCGGCGCGTCCAGGAATTGCTCGGCGTCACCCACGCGGTGGGCAAGCAGCCCTTCCGCCAAGATCAGATCCCGCTTTACGAAAGCCCGGCCGGCGTGAAAGTGTTTCGCAACCCGGGGGCGCTGCCCCATGCGTGGAGCGTTCACCGCGCCATCGAAACGCACACCCACTTCGAGTTCCTCACCACGCTCGAGAACCCGGACATCGACTTGCGGCGGACCGCGGTGATGCTGGGGCCCGCTCCGCGCCTGGAGACGTGCGCGGGAGAGGACTCCGTGCGGATCGTGCGGCATGGCACGGACCGCGTGACGATCGAAGCCGAGATGGCATGCCGGGGCATGGTGGTGCTCGCCGACACGTACTATCCGGGCTGGCGGACCCGGCTGGACGGCCGGAAGGTGGAACTCGAGGAAGCCTACGGCGCGCTGCGGGGCGTGGTGGTCGACGGCGGCTCCCACACAATCGACATGATCTACCGGCCGCTGTCGATTTTGGGCGGCGGCTCGCTCTGTCTGGCGGGCTTGCTGTTGACGTTCGGCCTGATGGCGCGGGAGCGGCAAGCCGGCGGCGCGTCTCCGCCCGCCCCGGCGGCGGATCTTCCCGAACACGCCTGACACGACGCCGCCGCGCCTGCCAGTTCCGCTGTTTGCCGGTACGGCGGGCGACGGCGCGCGCCGCATCCGCCGGACTCAGCTCCAGTAATTCCGGTCCAGACTGCGGTACTGCACCGCTTCGGCGACGTGCTTGGCCTGCACGCGTTCGGAGCCGGCCAGATCCGCCAGGGTGCGGGCGACCTTAAGAATCCGGTCGTGCGCGCGGGCTGAGAGTCCCAACTTGCGGACGGCAGTCTCGAGCGTGCGCTCGCCGGCGTCGTCGAGCACACTGAGTTTGCGCAGCGCCTGAGTGGGAAGTTGGGCGTTGATGAAGCCGCGCCGGGCCTGCTGCTGCCGCGCGCGGATCACGCGCTCGCGGATGGCGGCCGAGCTTTCCGCCTCCGCGCCCGGCGTGCGCAGTTCCTTAAACGCCACCGCGGGCACTTCCAGGTGCAGATCGATGCGGTCGAGCAGCGGCCCGCTGATCTTGCTCAAGTACCGCTGGATAATGCCGCCCGTGCACCGGCACTCGCGCGTGGGGTCGCCGAAATAGCCGCACGGACACGGATTCATGGCCGCCACCAGCATGAAGCTGGCGGGAAAGCAGAGCGTCAGGCTGGAGCGCGCGATGGTCACCGAGCCGTCCTCGAGCGGCTGGCGGAGCATCTCGAGCACGTTGCGCGGGAATTCGGGCAGCTCGTCCAGGAACAGGACGCCGTTGTGCGCCAGGCTGACCTCTCCCGGGCGGGGCATGCCGATCCCGCCGCCAATCAGGCCGGCGTCGGACACGGTGTGGTGCGGCGCGCGGAACGGGCGCACCCGCAGCAGGCCGGTGTTGGAAGGCAGCATGCCGGCAATGCTGTGAATCTTGGTGGTTTCGATGGCCTCGGCGAAACTGAGCTCGGGCAGAATGCCCGGCAGGCGCTTGGCCAGCATCGTCTTGCCGGATCCCGGCGGGCCGATCAGCAGGATGTTGTGGCCGCCGGCGGCCGCGACCTCCAGGGCGCGCTTGGCGCTCGACTGCCCGCGCACGTCGCGGAAATCCGGCACGCTGAAGTCATCGGCGGGCACCGGCGCGGGCTCCGGTTGCGCGGGCGCGAATTCGTCCGGGCGGCTCAGAAAGTGCACTACTTCCGCCAGATGCCGCATGCCGAATACCCGGATGCCCTTCACCACGGCGGCCTCGGCCGCGTTCTCGGCGGGCACGATCACCGTCGGAATGCCCTCCGTCTGGGCGCACACCGCCACCGAGAGCACCCCGCGCACCGGGCGTACCGTGCCATCGAGCGACAGTTCGCCTACCAGCAGGTGCTGATCCAAGCCGCGCACCGCGCCCATCGCGCCCAGGATGCCAAGCGCCATGGGCAGATCGAACCCGGCGCCTTCTTTGCGCACGTTCGCCGGCGCCAGGTTGATCGTCACCGATTTGCTGGGGAAACCGAAGCCGGAATTCATCAGCGCGGACTTGATCCGCTCCCGGCTCTCTTTGACTGCCGTGTCGGGCATGCCGACCGTGATGATGTCGCGCGCCGAGCCGGACGGGTACAGGTCCACCTCAACATCGATCAAATGAGCATCGATGCCATAAACGGCGGCGCTGCGGGTTTTGAACAGCGCCATGAATCCGCCGCGTAAGCGTTTTCAGTATAGCCCGGCGCTACCGGACGGGGAAACGGCCATCCTCCGCGGCCGGCGGGACCGCTTGCGTGCTGTCTGACGTTTTCGCGGCGGGCCGCTTTCTATGCAAGGGTGGTGACCAGCGCCTCGGCCACCGGTCCCTGCGAGACTCCGTCCATGCGGATTTCCGCCGTCAATAGCCGCCGGACGCCATCGCCGGCCGGCGGCGCCGTGGCCGTCAGATGCAATTCAGAACGGCCGCCCGGAGGAATGGACACGCTCGCGAAGCCGCTGGCGGACGTCCAGCCCAGCGGCCAGCACGGAGCAACTCCCGGCAGGCCGTTTCCACGCCGCCCGTCCGCCTGCTCAGTCCAATTCGCAGAGGGGAGCGAGCGTGGGATTGAGGCTGCGCGCGCGTTCCAGCAGCACGGCCGCCTCGTCGCGGAGTCCCTTGGCGGCCAGCAGTCCGCCCAAATTGACCAGCGCTTCCGGCAGCACAGGTTGCTGGCGGACGGCCTCGCGATACAGGCGTTCGGCTTGGTCGGTCAAGCCCGCTTCATGGGCTTGCAGCGCCAGATTGAAGCATAGCTCGGGACAGCAGGCCCGCATTTGTTCGAGTCGTTCGGAGGCTTTTCGCGCCGTCTCCCAATCTCCCCGGTCGGTGGCGACCGCGGCCAGACCGCGCCACGCCTCCGCGTAACCCGGTTCGGAAGCGGCCACCGCCTCGAACTGCCGGACGGCGGCCGTCCACTCGCCCAAGCGGTAACGGGCAACTGCCAGGTTCAGACGCGCTTCGGGCCAATCTTTCCGCAACTCGAGGCACTGCTCGAGCGCGCGCGCCGCGTCCGGGTACGCCTCCCGGTTCAACCGCAGGAAGCCGAGCCGGAACCACCCCTCGGCCGAATCCGGCTTGATTTCCACCAGGCGCGCGTAGAGTTTCTCGGCTTCGTCGCTACGGCCGGTGTTCTCCAAGATGAGACCGTAGTTCCACAGGGCTGTCTCGCGGCGCGGCGCCAGCCGCAGGACGTTCCGGTAGGCGTCTTCGGCGCCGGCCAGGTCGCCCAGCGAATGCCGCAGCATGCCGAGATTCAGGTACGGTTCGGGCTGGTTGGGGCGGAGCCGGATGGCCTGATGATAGGCAAAGACCGCATCCTCGGTTTCGCCCACGCGCTGGCGCGCCACGCCCAGATTTAGCCAGGCCTCAAAATGCTTAGGCTGCTGCTGGACGAGCCGGGAGCAATGCCGGATCGCCGCGCGAAAATCGCCCGCCGCGAGCGCGGCCGCGGCTGCCTGCTCGTCTTCGGAGAGGTCTGCGGGGCCGGCGGCCGGCGGGTGAGCGGGAATCCCCGCGCGGGACATCTGCGACAGCCCGGCGAGGCTGGCCGCTTCCCTTTGCCGCCCCAGAAACTGCAGCGCCACGGACCTGCCCACCAGAGCGACCTGATCGTCCGGGCGGCGGGCCAGGACCCGCTCGAAGATTTCCAGCGCCTCGGCCTCGCGCCGCAGGTGCAGCGAGCAGATGCCCAGCCCGAGCTGGGCTTCCGTGCGCTCCGGATCCACGCTCAGCACGCTCGTAAACTCGCCGGCCGCCTCCGCCCAGCGGTTGGTCTTCTCCAGGCAGATCGCCAAATTCAACCGCGCGGCATGGTCGTCCGGCGTAAGCGCCAGGATCTTGCGATACGTCTCGGCCGCGTTGGCGTAGTCCCGCTGCCGGAACTGTAGCGCCGCCAGCGTGCCCAGCAACAGGGCGCTCTGTTCTTCCACGCGCCGGGCTTCTTCCCCGTCCGGGTGTTCCACGGCGGGCGAGGTCTTCTCGGCGGCGATGGGGAGCAGCGGTTTGCTTTGGGGCTTCATCGCTGTTTGACCTTGACGAGCGGCAGCGAGCCGAACTCACAGCCCACGGGTTCCCATTTTGGACTCAGCGCGAGGTCGCGGGCCGCCAACGGGATCGAAACCAGTTTCCGCAAGCGCGGGCGCGAACCCGGCGGCGGCTGGCCTGGAGTAGCGGGCTGGAGCCGCTCCAACCAATCCTGCCAAGGCTCGGCCGTGATCTCGGCGAGCCGTGAAGCCCGCGGAGGCGGGGAGGAAAAATCGGTCCAGGGCTCGGCGCGGCAGGCGGAATCCAGAGACCGCACCGCGACGGGAGTGGGATACGCGTCCAGCGGCGCTGCCGCCTTCGAGCCGCCAAGCCAGATCGGCACGCTAGCGCCGTCCGCCAGGAGTGCAGGCTCGGCGGGGCGGAGTTCCACTGCCGGAGCGAGTCTGGCCTCGGCGGCGCGCGGCTCGGTGTCCCCGGCGGCCTGGGATGCGGCCACCGCGCGAGTCCCTTCCATCCGCAGAGCCGCGGGGGGTGGCGGCAAGATCAGGACGCCCGGCAGCGCGGGGCGAATCGGGAGATCTCGTGGCGTCCCGCCCGCTTGCGCCGGAACCGGGAACGCTTCCGCCGCGGGAGGGGGCCACGGCAACCAATCCGCCAGTTCAACACTGGCCGATCCTTGCTCCGGCTGCGAAGCTTCCAGCAGATTTTCGACGCCGGGCCCCACTGGCGCCAGCAGCGCGAACCGGACCGGATCCTGGCGTGCGTCTTCTCCGGTCTGAGATCGCCGCGCTTCTACCGGCGCCGCCACCGGCGGCGCGGCCTGCTCGATCGCGGCGCGCGCCCGCGTTTGTCTGGCCGAAATCAGCCGGAAGGGGGCCGGTTCCGCCCGCAGCGGCGGCATGGCTGGCGTGGGTGGAGGAAAGGCTTCCCACGCCGCAGGTTTCGCGAGCCGCTCCGGTTCCGGAGGCGTCCGGGAAAACGCCGCCTCCGGCAGCCATCCCGGCGGCGGGACCGGCTGGGGCGCCACAAACCGGTCAAATCGTGGTTGCGCTTCTTGCGGCGGGGCTGGCACGCCGCGCGCCTCGCGCGCCCGGCGGGAAACCATCGCCGGCACCTCGATCTCCTCGCTTTCCGGAGTTCCGGCAGCCCCGGAGGCCACTCGGCTCGCAATCGGCGGACTTGGCTTGGCCCCCTTGGTCATGAACGGGGGCAGCCGCACGTCGTCCAGGTCGCCGAGCATCGACCGGTCCAGCCGGCGGGGCGCAGGCTTAGCCGGAGCGGCCCGCCGTTGCCTGAGAAAACTCGGCAGTTCGACCTCTTCCTCGCCATCCGGCGGAACCGGCGCGGCTGGTGCGGACGGGGACGGGACGGCTTTTGCCGCCTCCGCCGGCGTCACCGCTTCCGGTTGGCGCGCGGCAGCGCTTGTGGCGGGCAATGGAACAGGCTGCTCCTTCACCGCAGCCGGCGGCGCGGGAGCGGCAGACACGGGCGGCGAGGCTGGTGGGAAAGCCGGCTTCGCCTCTATGGCGGGGGGGGCTGCAACGGGCGGAGCTTCACTGTCTCCCTCCGCCACCCCGGCGGATGGCGGGTTCTTCATCGCTTGAAGCCGTTCGATTGCCGCCCGCTCCAGTTCCGCCTCGTGCATCCGCTGGTGGTCCTGCGAACAGTACGACTGCCCCTTCATGCGCTGAAGGAAGCCAAGCGGCTTTTTGCAGTATCGGCAGACCATGGGATGTCGCCAAAGCGTCGAACGCGGCCACGCCGCATGCGTTCACTCTGATTATAGGCGGGGTGATAGTACTCCGCCAGATCTGAACCACGAAAATCCTGTCCTGACACCACGCGGCAGCATTCAGATAAGTATTTCAACTGAAATACCTTATGGAACTAAAGTTTAGGTAAGGGTACCGTCCCGGCAGGACGGCTGCCTCACTTGGGCCCGTTGAGGTAAGCTTGGGCATGCTGGTTCGTGTGCTGGCGCTGTCCCTGGCTGCGCCGCTGGCGTGGGCGAGTGACGCCCCGAAACAGGTTCAGATTGCTCGGGTCAAAGTGCTGTCCACCATGGTTGCCGACCCTGCGGGCTTGGGAGAGTGGGGATTCGCCGCCGTGGTCAATGCGGACGGTCAACGCCTGCTCGTGGACACCGGAGCGCGTCCGGAAACGGTGCTTCGCAACGCAGCCGAACTGAAAGTGAAACTTGCGAACATAACGGATGTTCTATTGACTCATCACCATTTAGACCACACCGCCGGCCTGTTGACCCTGCGCCGCCAGTTGGCGAAGTCCAACCCTGCGGCGCTTTCTCGCGTCCATGTGGCGCGGGGAATGTTCGACCCTCGCCGCGACCGTCCTGGCGGTCCCGAGGCCAATCCGATGATCGGCTTTCGGGCGGAATACGAGACCACCGGCGGCCGCTTTATCGATCACGCCGAACCCGCTCAGTTGAGCCCCGGGGTTTGGGTCACCGGTCCCGTCCCGCGAGTGCATTCCGAGCGAAACTGGAGCGGCTCCCGCCAAATCCGGGGACCGGATGGCCGTTGGCAAGAGGATACCTTGCCCGAGGATCAGTCCCTGGTGCTCGACACTCCCCACGGCCTCGTGTTGATCTCCGGATGCGGACACGCCGGAATCATCAACACGCTGGAATATGCACGCCGCTTTCTCCGTCCCGCGCCCGTGCTGGCGGCGCTGGGAGGATTCCACCTGTTCGCCGCCCCGGACGCCCACCTCGAATGGACCGCCGCCAGACTCAAGCAGTTCGGCCTTCGCCAGTTCTTGGGCGCACACTGTACGGGGATCGAAGCCACCTACCGTTTGCGGACGTTAACCGGACTGGACCGTCAGTCGGCTGCGGTCGCCGCCGTCGGCGCCGAGTTCGATTTGCAACAGGGTCTTCGCCCCGGAGTGATTTCGCGCTAACGGGCGCCCGGCCCTGCGAGAGATTTCGCCCGCAATCGCGAGATGCAACCCTCGGTGGGGTTCCCGTTGGGCGGACAGCTCCGGCCGCAATTTCGAGGCGCGCCGGGCGCGCGTTGACGCTACCGCTTGATTTCCTGCACCATGAGCCGGAACTCGCTGCCCTCGGCGAAGGTGATGTTCGGTCCGCGCGTGCCGAACTGGATCAGCGCGATCGACGCCGCCGCGCCCACGCCCGCTCCGATCGCCGCGCCCTTACCGCCGCCGATGATGGCTCCGAGCAGGGCCCCGCCCGCGGTCGCCGCCGCCGCCTTGCCCAGGTTGTTCTTCTTGCTGATCACGCGCCCTTCCTCGTCGACGTTCTCTTTGCCTTTCGAGTTGACCATCGACGTGATCGTGGAGCGCACCGCAATCGCCCGGGACTGATGGTTCAGGGTGTCGAAGGTGAAATTCAGCACGGAGGTCCCCTTCAATTTGGCCCCGCTCTTCGATTCCTTGACCTCGCCTTCGAGAATGTCGCCCTGGAATTCGGCCGGGCTGAGCACCTGCGCGTTAATCCGGTCGCCTTTCTTGTTGGTTTCCGTGCTGATGGGGCTAAGCAACTTCACCCGGAATTCGGTGTCTTGCGAAAGATCGGCCGCGCGGACGCCAGAAGTCCAGAGCAGCCACGCGCCCGCCAGCGCAATTGCATATTTCGAAGCCATAGTCATTGATTCCTTGGTTTCAGTTGAGCACTTTCCATTCCACCGTCACCACCGTGTGGCGGCGGTTGCGGCTGCGAAACACCAGTTTGGACCAATTGTTACGCGGCCCGGGCGCTTCGGCGACCGCAAACTCGCGGACATCCAGGTTCACGGACACCGGAACGCCCGGCAGCTTTCCATGGAGCGTACCGGAGGAGGCCCGGTCGCCATTGATCTCGATGGTTTCGCCCTTGTCCACGCGGCCGGACCAGATGATGGTTCCTGCCGGCGGCCCGGTGTAGGTGGCCTTTGGCGGCGCAGGGATAAGGGGAGGCGGAGCGGGACTCTGGCTGCCGGATTCCGGCTTGAGAATTTCCACCCGGGCGGGGGCGGGCGCGGGAGCAGGGGAAGCAACCGCGGGCAACTGCGGCGCCGGGGCCGGCTGAGGGTCAACGGCGGCGGGCGCCGGGGCCGCTGCCGGAGCAGAAGGGGCGGGCGGCGCGGAGGCCATCGGCTGCTTCGGCCGTGACGGCGCGGGCCGGGCGGCGGCGGGTTCCGGAGCCCGAGCCGGCGGCGGCGCTTCCGCGGTCACCGGCGCTTCGGGAACCGGGACCGCGGGGACAGGCGTTTCCACCACCGGCGCGACCGGCTCGGCGACCGCCACCGGAGGCGGCGCCGGTTCCGCCTGCCTCGCCAGCCGCGAGCGATACACCTGATAGCCGTAGTAACCCGCAGCCCCGCCCACCAGGAGAAACAGAATGGAGACGACCAAGGCCTTCGGCACGCCGGGCGCCTGGCGCGGCGCCGGCACACCGGCGGGCGGCGCGGACGGCTTGGCTGAAAAAGACGCGCCCCCCTCCTCCAGCTTGGTCCCGCAACCTTCACAAAACCTTGACCCAGGCGTCGAAACCGTTCCACAACGCGAACACTGCATCGAGCGTCCCCGACCTCGCCCGGAGTATAGCATGTGCGCTTGTTTGCCCCCTTCCGGCGTCCTTGCCCCCTGTCTGGGGCCGCGGCGCCGGGTTGCGTGCAGGCTTGCCCGCCGCCGTACCGGCGCGAAGTTGCCGGGACGGACTCGTCCCTGATAGCCTGTTCTCGTTCTTTTCTGTTCTGTCATGTTCCGCCTCCTGGTTCTTTTCGCCTTGTCCACGGCCGTCTGGGCGGCCTCCCCTGTCCAGTTCCCCGAAGCTTATCCGCCAACCAACGATGTCGTCATGGACAATCTGGTGCCCATCCCCATGCGCGATGGCGTGAAGCTCTTTGCCGACGTCTACCGGCCGGCCCGGCCGGGCAAATACCCCGTGCTGGTCAGCCGGACGCCGTATTCGTCGGAACGTTATCCCAGCGCTTTCTCCGAGGCGGTGTTCTACGCCCGCCGCGGCTATGTCTACGTGTTGCAGGACGCGCGGGGACGCCACGAATCGGAGGGCAAGTGGGAACCTTTCCGCAACGACATCGAAGACGGCTACGACACCATCGAGTGGGCGGCCAAGCAGGAATGGTCCAACGGCAAGGTCGGCATGGATGGCGGGTCGTACCTTGGCCACGTCCAGTGGCGCGCGGCGATGGCCAAGCCGCCCCACCTGGTTTGCATTTTTCCGCGCGTGGCCTCCACCAGTCTCTACCACAACTGGATCACCCTCAATGGCGGCTGGCGCCTTTCGTTCAATTTTGGCTGGGGACCGGTCCGCCAGGAATCGCGCATCATGCAGAACACCGGCCCCCACACCCTCGCCGGCGGGCCGGCCGGCTTGAGTTACGACAAAGTACTTTGGCATCTGCCCCTGCTGAACATGCAGGAACTGCTGGGCCGGCGCGCCCAGTTCTGGCGCGACTGGATCGCCCATCCCGACTACGACGACTACTGGAAAAAGATCAACGCCGAGGAGGTGTTCGATCAACTCGAAATCCCGGCTTACTCGGCGGGCGGCTGGTTCGACATCTTCAGCCAGGGCACGCTGAACGGCTACACCGGGATGGCGCAGAAGGGCAAGACCGAAACCGCGCGGCGCCAGAGCCGACTGCTGATCGGGGCGTGGGGGCACGGTTCCTCGCGCAAGTTCGGCGACCTGGATTTCGGCCCCACCGCCCATGTGGACGTGGACGCGGTGGCGCTGCGCTTCTTCGACTATTGGCTGAAAGGGGTGCGCAACGGCATCGACGGGGAACCGCCGGTGACGCTCTTCGTGATGGGCGAAAACGTGTGGCGGCAGGAGAACGAATACCCGCTCGCGCGGACGCAATACCGGAAGATGTACTTCCATTCCGGCGGGCGCGCCAACAGCGAGCGCGGCGACGGGCGGCTTTCCTGGGACGTCCCGCCCGCCTCTGCGCCCGCCGACCGCTACCGCTACGACCCCGAGCACCCTGTCCCGAGCATCGGCGGCAACAACTGCTGCGGCACGCCGACCCCGGCGGGTCCCATGGACCAGCGCCTCGTCGAAGCCCGCCCCGACGTCCTTGTCTACACCTCGGATTTCCTGACCGAGGATCTGGAGGTCACCGGCCCCGTCAAGGTAGTGCTCTACGCCGCGTCCGACGCGCCCGACACCGACTTCGTCGCCAAACTGGTTGATGTCTACCCGGATGGCCACGCCTACCAGATGGCCGAAGGAATCGTCCGCGCCCGCTACCGCGAGTCGCTGAGCCGGCCCAAACTGATGGAGCCCGGGAAGGTCTACGAATTTACGATCGACCTGGTCGGCACCAGCAACCTGTTCCGCAAGGGTCACCGCCTGCGGGTCGACCTCACCAGCAGCCACTTTCCGCAATTCGACCGCAATCCGAATACGGGCGAGCCCTTCGGCACGTCGGCGGCGGTGCGGGTGGCCCAGCAGACGGTCTATCACGACGCGCGGCGCGCCTCGCACATTTTGCTGCCGGTGATCCCGCGCTGATCGCGGCGAACGCGGTGTTGGAAGACGCACGGTCAAGCAGCGGCGCTGATCGATTCCAAGCGGGCGCCGATAATTGTTTGCCAGAATTGCGAACACTCTGTGTCACGATTGCCGCCACCACACCCGTGAGGCGCTTATCTGGCTTCGACGTAGTCTCGGGCGGTCACGATGCGAATCCCTCGGTACAAAGTGAGCGACAGCAGGTCGTCATCCCCGGTGACGATGCAGCCGGCCTTCCCGCGTTCGGCGCATTCGAGAATCGGCTCGTCTTTGGGATCGCGGCAGACGCCGGTAAGGGTCCCTTCCAGTTCCACGCGCAAGGCGTCCAACCAGTAAAAAGCCAAGTCAGCGCGAACCCGCTCCGCTTCCCAGCCGAATTTGCGGGTCAGCACCTGCACCACCTCTTCCTCGATCTGGCTGCATACGGCGAGCCGATCCTGCGCGATGGCCCTAATGACCGCTTCGAGCGGCGTGCCGCCGAACTCCATCGCCGAGACCCAGATCCCACTATCGAAGACGACGATCACCGCCGTTTGCGGCGCCCCGCGCTGAGTTCGGCCCGTATCCCATCGACCAGCCTCTCGACATCCGCCTCTGTATATGGGCTTGCGGCCCGGCGCTGGGCATAGGCGTTGCCGGCCGCCAGGCGTTTACGCACCGCCTCGCTGCGATACGTGCGGAAGGCCTCGCGAAACAGCTCGCTCATGGTGCGGCTTTCGGTCTTGGCGAGTTGCTCGGCCTGTTTCGCCAACTCCACCGGAAAACTGACGGTAATGGTCTTGGTATTGCCCCGTGCGCTCATGCCCTCATCTTACATTGTATTAATACGTCTTACAAGCACCGGCCGCGCGGCCGGAACTGCCGAGACGGCTGCCTCGCGCCTGCGGGGCGTCTTTGGCCATCACGGGCGACTTTCTGTGTCACTTTTTCCGACGGGAGTCTCGCCAACTCTGAAATCCTATAATAAGAACCGTCATGCGCCGCGCCCGTTGCTTGCTGCTGTTGGCCCTCGCGCTGCCGCTGGGCGGCCAGACGCCGCACCCCGGCTTCCGCAAACTGCTCACGTTGACCCCCGGCGGCGAGGCCGACCTCCATGTCTGGTCCGACACCGCCAACGTCTACGTGTTGCGCGACGGCGGCCGCGCCCTGCTGATTGACCTGGGCGACGGCAGGGTGCTGGACCACCTTCCCTCGCTGGGAGTCCGGCAGGTGGAGTGGGTCCTGTTCACGCACCACCACCGCGAGCAGACCCAAGGCTACCGCCGCCTGCGGGGCTCCGGCGCGCGCATCGGCGCTCCGCTGGCCGAACGCGAATTGTTCGAAAGCCCGTCCAGCTTCCGCAAATTCAAGCCCTCCCTGAGCGACCGTTTCGCCGTGCACGGCTCCAGTTACGTCCGGCCGGGCGTCGAACCCATCCCCGTCGACCGCGCCTTCGCGCGCATGGACGACTTCACCTGGCGGGGTTTCTCCTTCCACATCGTCGAAACCAAGGGCAACAGCCCCGGCTCGCTCTCCTATCTGCTGCTTCATGACGGCGGCTGGCTGGCCTTTTCCGGCGATGTGATGCTGGACGGCGCGCGGATGCACAACTGGTTCGACACCGAGTGGGACTACGGGTTCGCCGCCGGCATTTACGCGCTGCACGAATCGGCGGCGCTGCTCGAGCGCTACGGTCCGCGCTGGCTGTTTCCCGCGCACGGCCCCGCCATCGCGGATCCCGCCTCCCAACTGGCCGCCTTCCGCCGCAAGTTGGAGACGCTCGAAAAGCTCTACGTGCGCGGCTACCCCGTGTTCCGCTTCTCCGGCGCCATGCAGGACCGCGTGTCGCGGCCCACCGCGATCCCCCACGTCTGGCAGGTCTCGCCCCACCTGTACAAATTCAAGGGCCCGAACTTCTATCCCAATTTCTACCTGCTGCTGGCCCCGAGCGGCCGCGCGCTCGCTATCGACTGCGGTCTGCTCGACCACGCCTTCCTCGACCAGGCGATCGAGCGCATGCAGCGCCAGCTTGGCCTGAAGCAGATCGACGCTTGCGTGATCACCCACATGCACGGCGACCACATGCTGGAGGCCGAGCACTTACGCGCCAAATGGGGCGCGCAAGTCTGGGCCCTCGACCGCATGGCGGGGCCGGTCGAGCATCCGGAGCGCTACGACTACGCCGCCGCCCTCCACGCCTACCCGCGCGCACCCGCCGCGCTGAAGATCGACCGCCTGTTCCGCGATGGCGAAACGTTCACGTGGGAAGGCTATTCCCTCACCGTCGACTGGATGCCCGGCCAGACCGAGTTTGCCCTCGCCCTGCGCGGCCAGGTCGACGGCCGCCACGTCGTGTTCACCGGCGACAACCTCTTCGGCGACCCGCTCGACCCCGCGCAGAGCGGCCACGAGGCCGTCGTCGCCCGCAACAGCGCCATCCTCGAGGAAGGTTACATTTACGGCGCCGAGTACCTGCGCCGCATCCAGCCAGACCTGATTCTCGGCGGCCATTCCTACGTGATGGATCAGCCCGCCGGGCTGATCGAGCGTTACCGGACCTGGGCTTATGAGCTGCGGGCCGCGCTCGCCGATTTGAGCAGCGATCCGGACTACCGCTACTGGTTCGACCCTTACTGGGTGCGGGCCGAGCCGTACCGCCTCCGGCTGCGGCGAGGCCAGGAGGCGAGCTTTACCCTGCACGTGCGCAACTTCCGCCCGGAGGCGCAGACGCACCGCATCGCCGTGCACGCTCCCGAGGGATGGACCGCGTCGCCGGCGGCGGTGGAAGGCGCGCTGGACGCGGCCGGGCGCAAAGGGTTCCCGGTGCGGCTGCGCGCGCCGGAGTCGGCGTCTCCGGGCGTGGCCATCGTGGCCTTCGACGTCACGCTGGACGGTAAACGCTATGGCGAATGGTTCGACCTGATCGTCGAGGTGGAATGACGCCGGCGGGCTACGCGCTCGCCGGCCGCCAGTCCACCACCGTCAGGGACCAGCCCGGGAAGCCGCGGGCCCGCGCATGAGGGTCTTCGTCCAGCCGGAACACGACGTCCAGCCGTTGGCCGGGCGCAAACTCGGCCGCATGCTCGGCGGCGTTCCAGGCGTTCATCCACAGCAAGCGGCCATCCTGCCGCAGCGGCAGGCGCAGGTGTTTCTCTTTGACCAGCGACGGGGCGGTGGCCACCTCCGCGCCGCGGCAGAGCAGTACGGGAGCATCGTTGCCGTGGCCGAACGGCGCCATCCGCATGATCTCCGCGATGGTCTCCGCGCTCAACTCCGCCAGCCCCGCGTGGGAGTCGATGTCGAGCACGGGCACGAAATCGGCGGGCGTCAGCCGGGCGGCGGCGTAGGCGTTCAACCGGTTCCGCAACTCGCCGACGCGCGCCGATTCCAGCGTCACGCCCGCCGCGTGCTTGTGGCCGCCAAACTTCACAAAGAGGTCGCGGACCGCTTCCAGCGCTTCCAACAGGTGAAACTGCTCGACGCTGCGGCCCGAGCCTTGCGCCAGCCCGTCCTCGATGCCCAGCACCAGCACCGGCCGGCAGAAGCGCTCCACCAGGCGCGAGGCGACGATGCCCAGCACTCCCCGATGCCAGCCTTCGCCCGCGAACACCAAGGCAGCCTGCTCCGCCGTCACCGGCGTCTCCTCGCATTCGGCGAGAATCTCCCGGACGATCTCCGCTTCCGTCTGCCGCCGGTCGGCGTTGAGCCCGTGCAGCAGTTCGGCGATCTCCCGCGCCCGGGCCTCGCCGGCGGTGGTGAATAGCTCGATCACGTCGTCGGCCGTGGCCATGCGTCCGGCGGCGTTAATGCGCGGCGCCACGCGGAAGGCCACCTGCTCCGCCGTGGGCGGCACGCCTTCCGCCAGGCTGGCCACGCGCAGCAACTCCCGCAGCCCGGGATTGTTCACGCTTTGCAGCCCCGCCAGGCCGTGCTTGACGATGATCCGGTTTTCGCCGGTCAGCGGCACCACGTCGGCCACCGTCCCGATGGCCACCAGCTTGAGAAACGATTCCAGCACCCGCCGCAGGCGCGCCGGCGGCCAGCCCAGCGACTCGAGCAGCGCCTGCGCCAGCTTGAACACCACGCCCACGCCGCACAGGTTCTTTTCCGGGTAGGGGCAGCCGGGCTGATTGGGATTGAGCACGGCCAGCGCGGGCGGCAGCTCGGCTTCCGGCAGGTGATGGTCGGTGACGATGACGTCCACGCCCGCATCCCGGCCGCGCGTCACCGCCTCCGCCGCGCGGATGCCCGTGTCCACGCTCACCACCAGCTTGACGCCATCCCGCGCTGCCCGCTCGATCACCTCGCCGCGCATGCCGTAGCCGTCGCGGAGCCGGTGCGGCACGTGGAAATCCGCCTGCCCGCCCGCCAGTTCGATCGCTTTGCGAAGAATGACGATGGAGGTGGTCCCGTCCACGTCGTAGTCGCCGTAGATCAGGATGCGCTCCCCCCGTTCAATGGCGCCGCGTATGCGGTCCACCGCAGGGCGCATGCCGCGCATCAGGAACGGGTCGTGCAAATCGTCCAAGGACGGGTCCAGGAAGCGCGCCGCCGCGGCCGCCTCCCGCAAGTCGCGCCCGGCGAGCAAGCGGGCGGTCACCGGGGCAAGGCCCAGCTCCGCGCGCAACCGCTCGGCGGCGCCCGGGGGGACCGGCGCGAGTTTCCAGCGGGCCGCGCCCACGCCTGGCTGGCGCAAGTATCTCACTTCACGGCGCTCCGGAAGAATCGAAATCAGTTCTTCGAGTAATAGCCGCCGAGCGGTCCCTCTTCGTCCTCTTCGCCGTCTTCCCCTCCCAGGTAGTCTGAGGACTCGATGGCGTCGGTAAGGTTGAGGTAGGTCTCATACCAGTCGGCGGTCGCCTCGAAGACGTACATCAATCCCTGGTAGTGGAAACTCAACTCCACGGAGGCGGTCAGCCCGGTGAATACCTTCAGTTCTTCCAGCCCCTTGGCGATCGAGCGCACTTCGTCGCGCGCCAGGGCGCTGGATTCCAGCAGGCATTGGGCCTCCTCGATTTGCTCCATGGTGAATTCCCGAGTCGCGAAGCAGATCAGGCGCGCGTTGACCGATTTGGCGGCGTTGAGAAACCCCTGAAATTCCGGATGGCGTTCGACGTCCCACATCAGGACCGGCACATCCTCACTACTGCCCGGTTTGGCGCGAAAGACCGTAAACTCCTCGGCGGCAAGCTGGTCGAGGATTTCCTGTTTCAAGCTGTCAAGATTAATATCCACGTGTTATCTCTGAGCGGCCACCAGGACGTCGTGCTGATTCGCCAGATCGCGAGCGCTGGGCGTGACGATCGTCCGGGGGCCGATGAAAATCTTCCGTCCGCTGGCCAGCGCGCGCCGGACGTCGTCCTCGCAGACAAAATCCACGATGGCCGGCGGCGGCGGCGCGGGAATCGTGGCCGGCGGCTCGGCGGCGGGCGGCGCGGGCGCCGGGGAGGTGAATTTCAACTCGCAGCCGCAAGTGGGCGCCGCCGGCGCGGTCGTCTGCGCTCCCCGGCGCTCGGCCAGGAACCGGTCCACCACCTGCGCTGCGGCGTTTGCCACCACCGTGCTGGCCACCGGCGCGGGCGCCGCGCTGGCCGTGGCGGCCGGCGCCGGTTCCGCGTGCAAGGAAAGGCCGCGCTGCGCCAGGAACCGGTCCACCGCCGCCGCTACCGCGGCTCGGCTGGGCGCCGCCAGCGACGCCGCCACCGCGGCCTCCGGCTTGTATTCAAACGCTTCCTCGGCGGAGCGCACCGCGTAGGCGATGCGCTTGATGTTGAACAAGTGCTGCGGGCCCACGTTGTCGCTGGTGCTGTTGCCGCTCATCGCGCCGCAGCCCAGCGTCATCGACGGGAACACGTTGGTCGTGATGCCGGTCGAGCCCTGCGGCGCGGGCGTGTTCACCAGCACCCGAAACGCCGGCATGCGCATCCCGAACTCGCGGATCTTCGCGTCGTCCTTCGAATAGATCACGCAGGTGTGGCCCAGCCCGCCGAACCGCAGCAGCGACTCGCACCGCGCCAGTCCTTCGGCAAAGTCCTTCACGAAATAGAGCGACAGCACCGGCGAGAGCTTCTCCGCCGAAAGCGGCTCGCTCTTACCCACCTGCGCGATCTCCGCCACCAGGATCCGCGTGTCGTCCGGCACCCGGAACCCGGCCAGTTCGGCAATGCGCGTGGGCGCCTGCCCGACGCACTTCGGATTCACCGTCCAGCGCGGCGTCAGCAGAATCCGGCGCAGCGCGTCCTTTTCCGCCTCATTGCAAAAATAGGCCTTCTCCGCTTTCAGTTGGAGAATCACCTGGTCGCGCAGGACCTCCTCGGCCACAATCGCCTGCTCGCTCGAGCACACCGTGCCGTAGTCGAACGATTTGCCCTCCACCACCTTGCGCACCGCGTCCACGACGTCGGCGCTGCGCTCGAACAGGACCGGCACATTCCCGGGACCGACGCCCAGCGCCGGCGTGCCGCTCGAATAGGCCGCGGTGACCATGGCGGAACCGCCGGTGGCCAGGATGACGCCGACGCGCTCGTGATGCATCAGGGCGTGGGTGGCTTCGCTGGTGGGCGTCAGGATGCACTGGATGATGTCCTCCGGCGCGCCCGCCTCCAACGCCGCCTGGTACAGAATGCCCGCCGTTTGACAGGTGCACTCTTTGGCGTTGGGGTGCGGGCTGATCACAATGGCGTTGCCCGCCTTCAGCGAGATCAGCGTCTTGAAAATGGCGGTGGAGGTCGGATTCGTCGTGGGCAGAATGGCGGCCACCACCCCCATCGGCACGCCCACTTCGATCACCCCTTCATCCGGCAGTTCCCGCAGCACGCCGATGGTCTTCATGCCGCGCATGCGCCGCGGCAGGATGTCCGCGTTCAACAGATTCTTGGCGATCTTGTCGGGCACGTTGCCGTACCCGGTCTCCTGTACCGCCAGTTCCGCCAGCCGCCGCGCCTGCGCGCGCGCGGCCGCCGCCATCTGCTCGACGATGCGGTCCACCTGCTCCTGGGTAAAGTGCCGGTATTTCTGAGCGGCCGCGTGGGCTTTTTCGACCTTGGTGCGGACCTCTTGAATGGAAAGGAGGTCTTTATCTTGCAGCATGAGTCACCGAACGGGCAGGCGCGAAGCCCGGCCTATCCGAGCGAGCCCTTGGCTTTGTTTGCACCGGGCAGCACCTTGGCGACTTCGTCATGCGGGCGCGGAATCACGTGGACCGCCACCAGTTCGCCCACCCGGCGCGCCGCCGCGGCGCCCGCGTCGGTGGCCGCCTTCACCGCGCCCACGTCGCCGCGCACGGTGATGCACACGTACCCGGCGCCCGTGAACTCCTTGCCTTGCAGCACTACGTTCGCGGTCTTCACCATGGCGTCCGCCGCTTCGATGGCGCCCACCAGTCCCTTGGTCTCGATCAGGCCTAACGCCTCCATCCGTTCCTCCACGTAAGCTCTCACCGTAACACACCGCTCGCGAGGGCGGCAAACCATAATAGGAGTGCGTGGCAACCGTGCGCATGCGTATGGCTCTGGCGGCCTTGGCCTGCTGTTTCCCGGCGGCCGCCCAGGATTCGGAACGCGACTGGTTCGCGCTGGACGGCCTGCGGGCGCGGGTGCTTTTCTTTGTCGCGCACGATTGTCCGATCTCGAACCGGTACGCTCCGGAAATCCGCCGCCTCTGCGCCGAATACCGCCCACGGGGAGTCGCTTGTGTCCTGCTCTACCCGGATTCCTCGCTCCGCGAAGAGGACCGAAAGGTGCACCAGGCGGCTTTCGGACTTTCGCATCTGGATGCGGCGCCCGACCCCGCGCACCGCTGGGCGGCCCGCACCGGCGTCACCCGCACGCCTGAGGTAGCCGTGGTCGGGCCGGGAGGCAAAGTGCTCTACCGCGGCCGCATCGACGACCGCTACGCCGGTTGGCTCCAGACGCGCCCCGCGCCCACCCGCCGCGACCTGCGCATCGCTCTCAATGAGATCCTCGCCGGACGCCCCGTCTCGGTGGCGCGCACCACAGCCGTCGGATGCTACCTCCCCCCGCTGCCGCTCCGCAAGTAGGTCACCCCGCCGTGCATTTCTGCTGCCATGGCAACGTGACCGGAACCTGCGGATCATAGTGCGGATTGCGTTCCATCAGCGGCGCCTGGACTTCGTCCAACCAACTGTTCAGCCGCAGCAGCAGGCGGGAGGCCAGCGCGCGGTCTTCCTCCGCCAGGCTCACCACCTCGCCGGGGTCGGCGGCTAAGTCATACAGCTCGCTCCGCTGGTCCTCGAAGAAGCGCACCAGTTTGTAGCCGCCCCGCCGTACTGCCGCCGACGGGCGCCCCCCCTGGTTGCTGTAGTGCGGGTAGTGCCAGAACAGTTCATTGCGCGGCAAAGACGCGCCGCCCCGCAGCAACGGCGCCAGGCTTACGCTGTCGCGCGGAATGCGCACGCTCGTCTCAACGATCTCGCCAAAAGTGGCGAAGAAATCCGTGCTCATCACCGGCACGTCCGAGACCGCCCCCGGCCGGGTCACGCCCGGCCACTCAACCAGCAGCGGAACCCGGATGCCGCCCTCGTACAGGTGCCCCTTGCCGGCGCGCAACGGGGCGTTGCTGGTCGGGATCGTGCAGCGCGACTCCGGCACGTGCAGGCCGCCGTTATCGGAGGTGAAAACGATCAAGGTGCGCCCGGCCACGCCCAGCGCTTCCAGTTTCTCCCGGATCCTGCCGACGGTGTCGTCGACGGCCGCCAGCATGGCGGCGTAGGCCGCGTTGCGCGCGCGGTCTTCCGGACGCAATTTGGCGGCGAAATGGCGCTCCGGCTCCGACTTGGCCTCCAACGGAATGTGCACGTCGTAGAAGGCGAAGTGCAAAAAGAACGGCTCTCGTCCGCGGCGGTCGAGAAAGCCCAGCGCTTCTTCGGTCAACCGGTCGTTCAGATAGTCGCCCGGCCGGGCGGACAATTTCGGCCGCTCTCCCCAGGCCGGATAAAAGTAACTGGCCGGCGCGCCCCACTCGCCGCCGCCGGCATTGAAATCAAAACCCTGCTGTTCGGGCAGAAAGCCCTCGCCGCCCAGGTGCCACTTTCCCACGTGCGCGGTCGAGTAACCGGATTTCTTCAGCATTTCCGCCAGCGTGGTGGCGGCCAGCGGAAGGTGCGTCCGCAGGTTCGCGGGAGGAATTAACTTCGAGTGCGGAAACCGGTGCTCGCCGGGCAGCCAGTTGGTCAGGCGCAGACGCGCGGGATGGCGGCCGGTCATGATGCTGGCGCGCGTCGGCGAACACACCGGCGACGCCGCATAGGCCTGCTGAAACCGCAGACCACGGGCGGCAAGGCCGTCCAGGTGCGGCGTCTCGTGAAACCGGTTGCCATAGCAGCCCAGGTCCGCCCAACCGAGATCGTCGGCGACGAACAGAATAATGTTGGGCCGCGCCCTGGACCGGCCGCATCCCGCCAGCGCGGCGCCTCCCAGGGTTTGCAGGAAACCTCTTCGGGAAGTCATCGCCAATCACCGGGGCGGAGGCGAGAACACCACCAGCGCCGTCAACCGTTCCGGTCCGGGATTGGCGAGGGCATGCGGCACGCCCGCGGGCGCCAGAATCACGTCTCCCACCCGCACCCGCGCGCGTTCCGGCCCTACTTCGGCCTCCCCCTCGCCGGCGAGGATCACATAAAGCTTGTCCTGCTCCGGGTGCACATGCGCGTGGTGGCTTTGGCCGGGCTCGAAACAGTTCAGCCCGGCGAACAGCCGATCACCGGCGCCCAAGGTAACCTTGCTCATCTTATCCGCGGAGAACACCGCCCGCGCCGCGGCATCGCGAAGAATCATCTCCTCGCAATCATAACGCCACTCGTCCCGCCCGCTCGCGGCCGCGGCTAGCCAGCGAGGAGCGGGTGCGCCGGTCAGGCCAGATGACCCATGCGGCCGGCGCGGTAATCCTCGAAGGCCTGCCGGATCTCGGCGGCGGTGTTCATCACAAACGGCCCCTGGCTGACGATGGGCTCGCCCAACGGTTGTCCGCTCAGCACCAACAGCGCGCTTTCTTCCGCCGCGCGCACCGAGACCCCCTCGCCCTCCGGAGATAACAAGGCCAGACGCGCGGCGCCGGTCACCCGTTGGCCTTCCACGTCCAGGTCCCCGCGCCGCAACACGAGGGCGCTATGGAAACCTGCCGGCAGCGCCAACTCCACGCTGGCGCCGGCGGGCAGATGGACATCCCACAAATGGACCGGGGTAAACGTGCGCGCCGGTCCGCGCGCGTTCTGCCACGTCCCGGCAATCACGCGCAGCGTCCCCCCGCCCGGCAGGGCGGCCCGCGGAATCTCCGCATCCCGCAGCGTCTGGTAACGCGGCGGGGCCATCTTGTAAGCGCGCGGGAGGTTCACCCAGAGTTGCACCATTTCCAGCGTGCCGCCCTCGCGCGTGAAGTCCGCGGCGTGCTTCTCTTCGTGCACCACGCCGGACGCCGCCGTCATCCACTGCACGTCGCCAGGTCCGATGGCGCCGCGGTTGCCGCCCGAATCCCGATGTTCGAGCCGCCCCTGATAGACGATGGTGACCGTCTCGAACCCGCGATGCGGATGCTCTCCTACTCCCCGTGGCTCGCTCGCCGGCGCAAATTGGTGAGGCCCGGCGTAGTCCAGCAGCAGGAACGGGTCAAGCGACTCCTGCAAGGGGTTGGACGGGAACAGATTCCGCACGGGGAACCCGTCGCCGACCCAGTCTTGCGCCCCGCTTTCGTAGACGCCTCGCACCTGTTTGTGGTTCGTCACGGCTCCTCCTGCCGCTGTTTAGATGAGCCGCGGCGGACGAAGTTGCACACCCGGCTTTCGCGGGCCGGGCGGCGGGTCATCCCAGGATCTCCCTGATGCGGCGCGCGACCAGCTTATGCTCGTCGCCGCGCAGGGTCCACATCGAGATCGTCAAACTTTCCTTGCCGCCCCCCACGTAGATCGGCGGGTCGCCTTCCCGCAGCTTTTGGAGCGCTTCTGCGGGGGACGGCTTACCGCCGGCGTTGTTCCACTCCACCACCACGTGCGGAACATTGTTGGCGATCTCCGGCACGTGCTTGCGCGCCTCGACGCCGGCCAGTCCCTGAAGCGCGGCGAGCACCTCGGCCGCGCGCCGGTCGAGCAGGCGGCGTTCGGCGGGATGATCGGCTTTCAGGTAGCGCTCGACGGCGGCCACGACGCCCGCGATCTCTTCCTTGCCCACCTTCATGCCGCGCCCGATGCCCCCGAACGGACTGATCGCCTTCTGCGCCGCGGCGATGAGGTCCGGGCGGCCCAGCAGCAGTCCGGTGCCTTGCGGGCCGAACAAGCCTTTGCCCCCCGAGAACACGACCAGGTCGAATCCTTCGTCGACGACGTAGCTCTTCAGCCGCGAAGCCGGGGGCACGTCGGCGGCGGCGTCGTTGAGCGTCGGCACGCCGCGCTCCCTGGCCACGCGCACCCACTCGTCGCGCTTGATGTGCCCGTCCGGCTCGTTCTTGTTCAGGTAGAACATCATCGCGGTGTTCTGGTTGATGGCCCGGTCGAGTTCCTCGCGCGTTTCCACCCAGACGAAGCGTGTACCGACCAGTTCCATCTGCGCCTCGTAGCCGCAGCGGTGCGCTTTCTGGATGACGATCTCGTTCTTCATGCCGGCGGTGTTGGGCAGGCGGCTGAGCTTGGCCTGGTCGCCCAGCGTCACGCAAGCGGCGGTCCCGCAGGTAATGGCGGAGGCCGCGCCGCAAGAGATCATGCAAGCGGGCACGCCGATCAGCCGGGCGAGGTACTCGCCGGCCTTCACCTGCAAGTCCGGCAGGTAGACGTAATGCTGCGCCGCCTGGTTCATCGCCTCCAGCACTTCCGGGTGCATTACGGAACCGCCCAGGATGGTGACCGTGCCCATGGCGTTGATGACGGGCTTCAAGCCCAGCTTTTCGTAAACCGGAGCGCCCGCGCCGGCGCGGCTTCCGGCGGCCGGGAGCGGCCCCGCCAGCGCCGGCATCGCCGCGGCGGCGGTGGTCCTCGTTAAGAATCTTCTTCTCGATGTGGCCATGGCTGTGTCCTCGCTTGCGGCAAGCGTATCGAACCAGGCGCCGCCGGCGCAAGTTGCGGGATGCGCCAGGCCCGCAGAGCTCCACGAACCCGTTCCGCCCAGGCCCGCAACGTGATCCTCGCCGGACGGGGAACCGCGGCTCTCCGCTTTGTACCGGGAGTAAGCGGCACTCTATGATTGAAGAGCCGCGCCTCCTTCCGGTGCGGCGCACACGTGAAAGACGCTCCTTATGAAATTCGCTCTGAAACAAAGACTCGAGCAAGGCGAGACCCTGTTCGGCTGTTTTCTCCATTTGGGCAACGCCGTGGCCGCCGAGATCATGGGCCGCGCGGGATATGACTGGGCGCTGGTTGATCTCGAACACGGCTCGGGCGGCGAGCAGGAGGCGCTGGACCAGATGATGGCGCTGGCCGGGACCGGCGCGGCGTCGCTGGTGCGCGTCGAATCCACGCACCGCCAGCGCGCGCACCGGGTGCTGGATTACGGCGCGGAGGGAATCGTGTTTCCGCATGTCGATACGGAGGAAGAGGCGCGGCTGGCGGTGGCGGCCATGCGCTACCCGCCCGCCGGCGTGCGGGGCGTGGCGTTCTCGAACCGGGCCTGCGGCTTCGGGTCGGACTTCAAAGAGTATCTGCGCCGCGCCCACCAGGACCTGCTGTGCGTGGTGCAGATCGAAAGTCCGCTCGCGGTGGAGAACGCCGCCCGCATGGCGGCGCTGGAGGGAGTGGACGTCCTGTTCGTGGGGCCCACCGACTTGAGCCAGAGCATGGGGATGCTGGGTGAGTTCAGCCGGCCCGAGTTTCAACAGGCCGTGGCGCACGTGGCGGTCGCCGCGCGGCGGGCCGGCAAGCACGCGGGACTGCTGCTGCCGAAGAAGGAAGACGTCGCGCACTACTGGGAGTTGGGTTACCGGTTCATGGTCAGCGGATCCGACGGCGTCCTGCTGAATCTGGCCGCGCGCGCCAACGTCGCCGCGTTGCAGGAGGCCCGCGGCCGCCTGCCCGCCGCTTCCTGACGGGCGATACAATACCCGCGTGCACCGGAGACGCTTTGTGCAACTCAGCGCGGCGGCCGCCGCGGCAGGCTTGGCTCAGCCCGCCCCGCCGCCGGTCCTGGACACGCACGTCCACCTGTTCGATACCACCCGTCCGCAGGGCGTGCCGTGGCCGCCGGCCAGCAACACGAAGTTGTATCAGCCTGCCTTGCCCGCACGCCTGCGGCGCATCGCCGCGCCGCTCGGCGTGGTGGGCGCCATCGAGGTCGAATGCAGTCCATGGCTGGAGGATAACCAGTGGGTGCTCGACGTGGCGGCGGACGATCCGTACATCGTCGGCATGATCGGCAACCTCGAGCCCGCCGACCCCGGCTTTCCGAAACACCTGGCGCGCTTCCGGCGGAACCCGCTGTTTTTGGGAATCCGGTACGGCAACCTCTGGGGCCGCGATTTGGGCGCGCAACTGGCCAAGCCGGATTTCGTCGCGGGCATCCGGATGCTGGCGGAGGCGAACCTGACGCTGGATTCGGCCAACCCCAATCCGGCGCTGCTCGCAGCGCTGTTGCGCCTGACGGACCGCGTGCCCGAGTTGCGCCTGGTAATCGACCATCTGCCGCAGATGCCCCTGCCCGCCGGCGCCGCCCCGCGCCGCGAGGTGGAAGCCGCCATCCGGGAATTCGGCAAGCGCCCGCGCGTGTACCTGAAAGTCTCCGAGGTGCTGCGGCGCGTCGAGGGCGCGATTCCGGAAGACATCGAGTTCTACCGCGCCCGTCTGGACGAGTTCTGGGAGATCTTCGGGGAAGACCGCGTCGTGTACGGGAGCGACTGGCCGAATTCCGACAACTGGCTGCCCTACGAAGCCGGTCTGCGCCTGCTGCGCGCCTACGTAGCGGACAAACCGGCGGCGGTGGCCGAAAAACTGTTTTGGAAAAACTCCCTGGCGGCTTACCGGTGGAACAAGCGCGACCCTGCGCAGCCGGGAGAGTGAGGTGGTGGCGGGAGCGGGGGTCGAACCCGCATGTACAGTGAAGTACGCCAGATTTTGAGTCTGGTGCGTCTGCCAGTTCCGCCATCCCGCCGGAACTGCTTTGAGTCTAGCATGGCCGCGCGCCGCTAGCGCAGGAACACGCTGCGGACGGGCGGGGGCGGGTCCTGGCCGCGGAGGGCGCGCCACAGGACGGCGTTGAGCACGGCGTCGTCGATGGCGTCCGGACGCGAGAAATCGAGCGCGGCGGCGTCGCTGCGCGGGGGATTGCGCGTGGTGAGGGGAACCTGCGCCGGCCGCGCGCGGTAGGGGCGCGGGTCCGAGCGCGTATGGAATGCCTCTACCATCAGCGGCGCCTGCGCGTCGTAATGCGTCAGCGGGGACAGGCCGAGGATCCACTCGATGGTGCGCAGCATCGAGGTGGTGTTGTAGAACGTCGAGTCCACCCGCCGGCCCCGCGTGTAAGGCGATAGTACATAGGCCGGGGCGCGGTGCGCATCCACGTGGTCCGGCCCGTTCTGCGCATCGTCTTCGAGCACAAAAATGGCCGTGCGCGGCCAGAAGCGCGAGCGGGAAACGCCCTCGACAATGCGGCCGAGAGCCAGGTCGTTGTCCGCCATCGAGGCGTAGGGCGTGAGTTTGCCGGGGGCCGTGCCCCAGGTGTGGTCGTTGGGCAGGACCATCACGATCAGGCGCGGCATCTCGCCGGATTTCTCCCAGCCCGCCAGTTCCTCCAGAAACACCCGGGCGCGGTCGACGTCGGGGAAATCCGGATCGTATCCGGCATAGCGCGGGCTGGTGAAGGGCGACAGCGCCGGGTCCGAGACGCTGGCCACGACCTCCTCGCCGAAACGCGCGCCGGGCCTGTTGCGCACGAAAAAGCCGAAGTTGCGGAACGGGATGCCGCGCCGGATCACCTCGGTCCACAGGTAGCCGGCCTCGGGCCGGGTCAGTGGATCTTCGCGGCCGGTGGGTTGCGGAGGCGCGCCGGGCAGGGGACGGCGCCGGCCGGCATAGGCCGCGGGCCAGGAGCGCATGAGGTAGTGCGGCACAATGGCGGCCGAACTCCAGTGCCATCCTTCCGCGCTCACGTCGGCATTCACGTAGAAGTTGTCGAGTAAAGTGAACTCGCGGGCCAGCGCGTGATGATTCGGCGTGATCTTTTCGGGGAAGAGGCAGAGCGAGGGATCGCCGTTGCCGGTTTCCAGGTCGCCCAGCACCTGGTCGTAGGTGCGGTTCTCCTTCATGATGTAGATGACGTGGCGGATCGGGGATTGCTCGCCGGGCCGCGCGCGGAGCGGGTGGCCTTTGGGCAGCGCGGCGCGGCGGATGCGCACGGGCGCGTTGGTTTCGCGCACGGTCCGCGTCGCCGCCGCGAGCGTGGGGGCGTCCAGTCTGGGCAGCCACTGCGCGCCGCCCAACTGCACCAGCGGGAGGTACTCGATGTCGCTCGGGGGTTGCGGCGTCATCGTGCGGTGCCGCGTCGGGTCGGGTCCGCGCGGGTTGGGCCGGGATCCGAATCCCTTGGCGTTCAAGACCAGCAGCCGTCCATCGGGAAACGGCGCGACGCCCGTGGGATACCAGCCGGTGGGAATCAGCCCTTGGATGCGGCCATCGCGCGGATCGAGCAGGGCGATGGCGTTCGCATCCGCGAGGGTCACATAAAGCGTGCTGGCGGCGGGAGACAACGTGAGCTGCGAAGGGCTGACGTTTTCGGGCTGGCCCGGCGTCAAGGCCAGGTTCCAGCGCTCCCCCGCGCGGAGCGGCTGACCCGGTTCAGCGCGAAGCACGTCCACAAAATTCGAGTTGGCGCAGGCCACGTACAGGCGCTGCGCGTGGAGCAGCAGATCGCTCGGTCCGGCCGCGACCGCGGGCCCCGGCTCGGCCGCGCCGTTGTCCAGGTGGATGCGCGAGACGCGCGGGCCGCCCGCTTCCGCGACGTAGAGGTGGCGGGCATCGGGAGAAAACACCGCCGCCGTAGGGCGGGCGAGACCCCCGATCCGCCGCAACAATCGCCGGTCCTCTACGGAATAAACGGCCACGGCGTCCTGAAGGGTTTCGATCACGGCCAGCCGGGCGCCGCCGCCCGAGAGCGCGACGCTGGCCACCATGCGCCGGTCCGCCGCCGTCTCGCCGGTGATCTCCCACGGCGTCAGCGCGGTGAGGGTGTTCGCTTTCCACTCGATCACCTGCACGTTCGATCCGTACCCGCCGGCGACGTAAACGCGGCGCCGCGCGGCATCCCAAGCCATGGCGTAACCGGCGTCCTCGAGCGGCACGCGGGCCGCGATCTGGCGCGTCTTCAGATCGAGGAGGCCGACCGACGGCGGCCGGTAGCCGCTGTGCAACACCAGCGCCGCGTCCCGGCCGGGGAGCGCAATCGCCTGCCAGGGAAACGTGTCGAGCGGAATCCGTTCGCCGGCGGGCCGGATGCCGCGGCCTGTTGGCAAAGGCGCGGCCACGGCGCCGGCGGCGCCCAGTGCCAGCAGCAGGCTAAGCGGAAGCCACCGATTGCCAGCCATAGGTTTCATAACGCCAGGTGATCTGTTCGCCGCGGACGGTGAGCACGCCGAACCCCTCGTCGAAGCCCAGCCGCTTCCCCTTCCACCAGTTGCCGGAAAGCGCTCCGGAAGTGATGAATTGCGTGCCGTGGTAGTGGATGGTTTCGCAAATGTGGGTGTGCCCCTGGAGCACGGCTTTCACTTTGTAAGGCGCGAGAATTTTGAGCACGTCGCGGACGTTGGTGACCAGCATGCCGCGCGTCGGCGCGCCCGGCGGCGCGGCGATCTGCGGAAACGCCGACAGCAACGGAATGTGCGTCACCAAGACCATGGGGACGCTGGTTCCCGCCGCCGCCAGGTCGTTGGCGAGCCACGACAGTTGCTCGTCGTCGATCTCGCCGATGTACTGGCGGTCGGCGGTCATGCCGATCGAGTCCAGCACGGCGAAATGCCAGCCTTTGTGCCGGAACGAGTAGTAGCGCTTGCCGATGGCGTCCTCGTACATGCGCTTGCCGTACTTTTCGTCGGAGGGCGCGACGCCGCTCTGGGTGTAGAGCCCGAATACATCGTGATTGCCGATGGTGTTATAGACCGGCATCTCCAGGCGCTTGACGTTCTCGCGGTACATCCGGAACAGCGCGTCGGCGCGGGGGCGGCCCACGGCCAGAACGTCAAAAACCAGGTCGCCGCCCGACAGCGCGAAATCCGCCTTTAGCCGGTTCATTTTGCCGAAAGCCTGGCGGCAGCCCTCATCCGCTTTGAGCTCGGGTTGGATGTGCGGGTCGGTGAAGTGGAGGAAACTCCATTCCTGCTCGCGGGCGGTGGCGGAGGCGACGGCGGCGGCGCCGCCGGCCACCGTGCGGACAAATTCTCTTCGGCGCATAGTGCTCCTTCTGGATCGGCTCCTTCTATGGTAAAAGTCCGGCCCGGCGCGGCTGGCGTCAGGCGCGTTTGGCGCGTTCCACCGCGGACTCGACCAGGCGGCGGTATTCGTCCAGTTGCGCTGGCGTCGCGGCCTCGAACCGGAGCACCAGCACCGGCTGCGTATTCGAGGCGCGCACCAAGCCCCACCCGCCGGGAAACAGAATCCGCGCGCCGTCCACCTCCACGAGGCGATGCGTTTGCCGGAATTCCTGTTTGACCCGCTCGACCACGGCGAACTTGGTCTCGTCCGGGCAGTCCACCCGGATTTCCGGGGTCGTGAACGTGCCGGGCATGTCCGCAAGCTGGTACGACAAGGGTTGGCCGGAGCGAGCAACGATCTCCATCAGGCGGCAGGCGGCATAGAGGGCGTCGTCAAAGCCGTAGTAGCGGTCGGCGAAGAACATATGGCCGCTCATTTCGCCCGCCAGTTCCGCGCGTTCTTCCTGCATCTTGGCCTTGATTAGAGAATGGCCGGTCTTCCACATGATAGCCCGCGCGCCGCGGCGTTCCAGATCGTCGTAGACGAACTGGGAACATTTCACTTCGCCGATGAACGTCGCTCCGGGTTTGCGCGACAGGATTTCGCGGGCGTAGATCAGCAGAAGCTGGTCGCCAAAGACGATCCTGCCCTGCTCGTCCACCGCGCCGATGCGGTCGCCGTCGCCATCGAAGGCGATGCCCAGCGCCGCTCCCATGCGCCGGACGGCGTCGACCAGGGACGTAAGGTTTTCGGGCACCGTGGGATCGGGATGATGGTGCGGAAACCGGCCGTCCATGTCAAAAAACAGTTGGGTTGCCTCGACGTTCAACTTCTCGAGCAGCCGGCGCATCACGGGACCCGCCGCGCCGTTGCCTGCGTCCAGCGCGACTTTCAGGGGCTGTGGCCAGGAAAATTGCGCGGCGATTTCTTCCACATAGGGCGTCACCGCGTCCGCCTGCTCCTCATCGCCGTCTCCGGCAACCAGGTCGCCCGTCTCGATCAGCCTCCGCAGGTGCTGGATGTCCTCGCCGTGGATGGTGGAGGGTCCCATCACGGTTTTGAAGCCGTTGTACTCGGGAGGATTGTGGCTGCCGGTGATCATCACCGCGCCGTCGGTCTGGAAACGGAAGACCGCATAGTAGAGGACCGGTGTCGGGACGGCGCCGAGATCGAGGACGTGGCAGCCGCTTTGGCGCAGGCCTGCGGCCAGCGCGTCGCGCAGCCGCGGAGAGCTGAGGCGGCAGTCGCGGCCCAGGGCGATCCGGCGTCCGTGACGCCGCTGAAGCAGGGTGCCGATCGCCTGGCCGAGCAGTACAATCCCCTCGCTGGTGAGCTCGGTCTCGGCGATCCCCCGGATATCATACTCGCGAAAAATCGTGGCCTTGAGCATCCAAGGGCCAGTATAGCCCGCGTGTTCTTCGACTTCGCGGGAGCCCGCAGCCGCGCTTCGCGCTTTGGGATTTCCCCGAATGACCTTGTGCAAGCGGGCGGTTCGGTAGTATAACCGAAGGGTTTCGCCTCTTCGGAGGCTGCTGCCCGCGGACGGAGGGGCAGGTCGAAACGGCTGCCGACGGGCGCTGGCCCCCGCGGGAGAATACGCGGAAAGAAACGATTTTGGAGAATAAAGGACCGCGCGTGAATCGACAACCCTGGATCAGATTGCTGCCCGCCTTGGCCTTCGTGGCGGCGACGCCCGCATTGTGGGGCTCGGCTTTCGCCATCAATGAGCTGGGCACGCGCGCGCAGGGCATGGGCGGCGCATTTACGGCCATCGCCGACGATGGCTCGGCGCTGTTCTTCAACCCCGCCGGCATTGCCTTTCAGAAGGGCTGGCAGTTCCAGATGGATAACATGGCGGTCATCGGCCAGTTCCGGTTTATTCCGTCTGACCCGCCTCCGGGGCAACAAATCCCGGAAAAAGGCTTCCACGGCTCCGTGAAGCCCAAGTTCATTCCGGTAGCCAGCCTGTACATGACGAAAGACCTCACCAAGCGGTGGTCATTCGGCTTCGCCGGCTACTCACCGTTCGGCCTGGCGTCGAACTTCACGAATTTCAATGACGGCGACCCCGCAAACACGAAGTACCCCGGCCGGTTTGTGGGCACGCGGGCCAAGCTGCTGTCGCTGTGGATGCAACCGACGTTCGCGTTCAAGCTGACGGAGAACTCGGCCATCGCGGGCGGCATCGCGTTCGTGCACACTTACATTTTTCTGGAGCAGAGCATCCTGAATCCGTACGATGTGGACAATCCCAACCAGCTTAGTCTGGACTTGGCGCGCGCGGTGTTCCCCGGTCAGGATCCGCGCCTGGCGTACCGTTCGTTCGCGCGTCTGCTGCCGGAGGGCCGGCTGCGGGCGGCGGCGACCGCCAACAGTCCGGGGTTCTCGCTTGGCTGGCTGCACAAAGTGCCGGACAAGAAGTTCCAGGTCGGCCTGATGTGGCGCAGCGCGGTCGTCAATCACCTCCGCGGGAAGGCCTCGTTCGCCTTCAACCGCGACGGGGCGTTGCTGCCGTTTTTACCCAGCGACCGGGGCTTGGATGTGCTGTTTCCCAACCAGGACATCGGCGGCAATTTTGTCACGCCCGGCACGTTTGTGGCCGGCGTCTCGACCACCGCGATTCCGAAGACCACGCTGGCTTTCGACGCCCGCTTGCAGGATTTCCGGCGCTTTGTGGACTTCCCCATCAACTTCACCAAGAACGTCGACGCGAAGGGCCGCCCGACCGCTACCGAAGCGGAGCAGCGCCTGAATTTCAACTTCCGGAACTCGATCCTGCTCCACGCCGGCATGGAACGCCAGCTCAACGAACGCACCTGGATCCGCGCGGGCTACGCCTATGACCGGTCGCCGGTGGTCGACGAGTCCGTCGGTCCGCTGTTCCCGGACAACAACCGGCACAATTTCACCGTGGGCGCCACCCGGCGCGTCGGTTCGGTTGAGTTTTCGATGTTCTACCAGGCGATGCAGATGGTGAACCGCACGGTGAACGTGCCGGCCAACCGCAACGATTTCACCAACGGCAACTACAACAACTTCGTCCACCTGGCCGGCGCGGGCCTCCGTATTGTCATGGGCCAGCCGAAGTAGCGCGCGCCGGCTTTCGATACAATGCTGGCTGTGATCCGCGGACTCCTGGTAGTGTGCACGGCCTCTTTGGCCTTTTCTCAACCCTATGACCTGCTGCTGAAGGGCGGGCGCGTCATCGACCCCAAGAACAACCTGAACGCGCGCCTGGACGTGGCGATCGCCGCCAAAAAGATCGCGCGCGTGGCGCCCGACATTCCCGCCTCCGAAGCCAAACAGGTGGCCGACGTCACCGGGCTGTACGTGACGCCGGGCCTGATCGACATTCACGTGCACGTGTATGCCGGCACCGGTCTGCCGGGCGTGCTCACCGGCGACCACAGCGTCTATCCGGACGGATTCAGCTTTCGCACCGGGGTCACCACGATGGTGGATGCGGGCACCGCCGGCTGGAAGAACTTCCCGGATTTCAAACAACGGGTCATTGACCGGGCGCAAACCCGGGTGCTGGCTCTGTTAAACATCGCGGCCGGCGGCATGGGCCCTTCCGACGAGAGCGACCGGAAAGAGATGGGCGTGGAACCGTGCGTCGAGATGACCCGGCGGTATCCCGACACCATTGTCGGCATCAAGACCGCCCACTACGCGCACAGCGACTGGACGGCGGTGGAAAACGGCGTCAAGTGTGGCGAGGCCCGCCAGATTCCGCTGATGGTCGACTTTGGCGCGAATCATCCCGAGCGGCCCTTGCGCGACCTGCTCCAGGACAAGCTGCGGCCGGGGGACATCTACACGCACTGCTTCTCCGGACTGCGCGACGAACTGCTGGGCGACGGAAGTCTGAACCCGGCGATGTTCGCCGGACGCCGGCGGGGCGTGCTGTTTGACGTCGGCCACGGCGGCGGCAGCTTCGTCTGGAAAGTGGCGTTGCAAGCGATGAAGGAGAACTTCATCCCCGACACGATCTCGACCGACCTGCACACCGGCAGTATGAACGCCGGCATGAAGGACATGATCAACATCATGGCGAAGTTCCTGAGCATGGGGGTTCCGCTCGAGCAGGTGATCCGCATGTCCACCTGGACGCCCGCCCAGGCGATCAAACGGACCGAACTGGGCCACCTGACGCCCGGCGCGGGCGCGGACGTCACCGTGCTGCGCATGGACAGCGGCAAGTATGGCTTTTTGGACTCCCGCGGCGCGCGCTACGAAGGAAGCCGCAACCTGGCCGCCGAGATGACGGTGCGCGACGGCAGAGTGGTGTGGGACTTGAACGGACGCGCGGCCCCGGACTGGCAAAAAGCCTACGCGGTGTGGCCGCCGCCGCGCCGGCAGCGACGCTGAAGCGGCACAAGGCCGGGGAAGTCTCTGGCCGCCCCCTTCCCTTCGCGGACGAATTGTGTTGGGCTGGTCACGAGTCCACCAGAGGGAGGAGTTATGTGCTGCTCTCACGTCAATCGCCGCGGCTTCCTGAGCGCCGCCACGGGGGCCCTGGCGGCAAACGCATGGCTCCCGGCCTCCGCGCTAGCGGCGGCCAAGGCTCCGGCCTGGGACCGGTCGCGGTGGGATCCTGACCAGCCTCTGCAACAACCTGGACGGCCTCTGCGCGTGCAGCCGATTCTCATGTATCAGTTGCCCACCCGCAAGCACGCGACTTCCTGGAAGTCCTGGGGCGGCGTCCAGACCGCGCCGGCGGCGGCGGAAGAAGCCGCGCGGATCCAGACGGAACTGAGCGCGCTGGCCAGCCGGACCGAATTCCGCATGGAAGTCCTGCCCGTCGCGCACGCCACCTCGCCGGAGGAAGCGGCCAGGGCTCGCGGTTCGGCGGCGGACGTCACCATCGTCTACCCCGCCACGGGTTCCGGCACGCTGCTGCGGGCCTGCGTGGGCGAGCGCGGAGACGCGCTGATTTTTGTGCGGCACCGTTCCGGCCCCGTCTACTACTGGTACGAAGCACTCAGCGGACGCTATCTGCGCACGCACGGCGCGGCGGCCTCGGCCGGCGGCCCGCGTCTGTCCGTTGACGATGTCGTGGTGGATGACCCGGCCGAACTGCACTGGCGGCTGCGGGCGCTCTACGGCGTGAAGAACCTGCTGGGGACCAGGATCGTCGCCCTGGGCGGCGTGTGGGGGAAATACGCCGAGGAAGCGCCGCAGGTGGCGCGCGACCGCTTCCGCATGGAAATCGTCGAAACCGGCTATGACGACCTCGACCAGCGGATCCGCGCCGCCTTCGCCAGTCCTGCCGCCATGGCGCGCGCCGAGGAATGGACCCGGCGCTATCTCTCCCTGCCCGGCACCACACTGGACACCGAGCGGCCGTTTGTCGTCAACTCCTTTCTGCTCTACGGCGTTTTCAAGGATCTGCTGGCTGAGCATAACGCCACCGCGTTCACCATCCGGCAGTGCATGGGAACCATCATGCCGATGGCGAAAACCACCGCCTGCCTGACCCTCGGCTTGCTCAACGACGAGGGGCTGCTGGCGTTCTGCGAGTCGGATTTCGTCATCATTCCGGCCGGCGTCCTGCTTCGCCACATCGCGGCCAAACCGGTCTTCCTGCACAACTCGACCTTCCCGCACAGCGCCGTCGTGACGTGCGCGCACTGCACGGGGCCGCGCCGCATGGACGGCGTGCGCTACGAGCCCACGCGGATTGTCACCCATTACGAATCCGAATACGGAGCCGCCCCCAAAGTAGAAATCCCCATCGGGCAGGAGGTGACCTTTATCAACCCCGAATACGCCACGGGGCGCTGGGTGGGCATGAAAGGCATCGTGGAGGCGAATCCGTTCTATGAGATTTGCCGTTCCCAGCAGGATGTCCGGATTCTGGGCAACTGGAAGAAGCTCATCCACGAAGTGCGGGATTCGCACTGGGTGATGGTCTACGGCGATTACCTGCGAGACGCCGGTTATGCCGCCGAGCGGCTGGGTTTGCGCTGGGACCCGTTGATTGAGAGCTGATTGTTTAGCTATCCACTACCAAGATATTCTGTAAATCATCCGTTGAGGTTGTGGCCAACCGGTACGGCCTAGCCTTGAAAAACGAAAAATACTGTCTTGACAGTACGAAAGTACTACTTGGCGGCAGGGTAAATCCCTTAGTATCCTAGGTACGTGGCACGGTACTGAGCCGGACATGACCCTCAACCTCCTCCACTACGTCTACCTTCAGATCCTCGATCTGCTCACCACGGTGGCTTTCCTTATTCACGGCGTGCAAGAGGGGAATCCCGTGGTGCGCATGGCCATGGAAAACGCTCCCCACCCCCTGCTGGGATTGGTGGGGATGAAGCTGTTGGCCCTTCTGCCTGGCATAGTCTGCTGGTGGACGGGCAGGGCGCGGCTGCTGACCCGTGTCAATCTGTTTTTTGCCGTGGTGATCGCGTGGAACCTGTGCGCGATCATCTTGGCGGCGGCGGCGAAGGGCTAGAGGCTGGAGCTCGCGCTCACGGGCGGCGGGAGGACAAGGCGATCCGGACGCTGACCGCGCCGCGGAAATCTCCGGCGCGGTAGCCGGTGGCGCGGTCGCCCGGGTAGCGTTCGTCCAGGATCTGGCGAATCTCGGGCGCGAGGGTCTCCCGCGGCCCGTGGCAGTTCAGGCACATGGGGGCGACGGTGATCGGCTTGAGGTAGCGCAGATATGGCTGCCCGGATTCGGAAACCACTTCCGAGACCTCGCCCGGCAGTTGGCCGCGCGCATGCAACTGTTCAAGCTCCGCGAGCTTCTTCTGTTCGTAGGCGTCGGGCGCGTCCTGCGCATTGCGGTACTTGGCGCTGACGCGCCGCACCGAATGTCCGGCGCGCGCCGCGAATCCCTGAGTGGTTTGCTGTGCGGTTTCGGCGCACACGCGCACCGCGTCGGCGAAGCCGCCCGCGGCAAGTTCGCGCGACAACAACTCGCGCAGGCGCCCGGTGAGATCGGCCGCCACCTGCCGCGCGGCCGCGAGCGCCTCCGCCTCGCCCGTCGCCGGGGGCGCCGGCCATGCGGAACAGAACAATCCCGCCGTGGCCAATCCTGCCGCCAAGGTTTGCATCAGCTTCGGCATGTTCACTGAGCTCCGCCTCCCAGTCTGTCACAACACCCGAAGGGTTAGGTCAAGACCGGCAGTTCCGGCCGGCGGTGTTCCGCCGGTATCTCGACTTCGCCGCTCACCTGGTAACGCGGCGGCATGCGGCCGCTGAAGTCGAGATAGAGTTTCCGCCGCAGATACCACTCGGGAAAATGGGCCAGCCGGAAGAGCGGGTATTTCATCGCGGGACCAAGCAACCTGCGTCCCAAGCCGTAGTAGTACAGCGGTATGCCCAAATTGAACTTCCACTGCACGGAGCGCTGGCTGCGGAAGAAATCGATGTTGTAGCGCCAGCAGGTGAAGAAAAACTCCCACTGCAAGTCGGTGAGCCGCGCGATCCGCGCGCCTTCCTTTTTCTCGAGGCGCGTATCCTCGAGCGGCACAAACAGCGTGGGAATGACGCACCATTTCGCGTCCCGCAAGGCGAACAGCAGGTCCAGCGAATCGCGCGTATCCTCGCGGGTCTCGCCGGGCAGGCCGATGATGAAGGTGCACATCGGAAACCAGTTGTGGCGGTTCATCACCTGCATGCCCTTCAGCACCACATCCGGCCATTGCTCCGGGCGGAAGGGATACGCTTTCCCCTTCATGAACTGTTTGAACAGGCGCACGGAGCCGGTTTCCAGGCCTACGAACATCATGGCGTAGCGGTGCTCAGGATGCGTGGAGGCGGCGTGCCGGTTGACGCTATAGCCTACCGCCACCGGGGAGAGTTCTTCGATGATTTCCGGTTCCACCACCGCCGGGGCGATGGTGCCGTGCGTGAGCGAAATATAGCGGACGCCGGGCACGGCGGCCACGGCCTCGAACATCTCTTTCAGAGCGCGGCGGTTGGTCTGGAACTTCTTGCCTTGCTGATACAGGAAGAGGTCCTCGGTGGTCAGCGTGATGTGATCGGCGCCCTCGGCCACCTGCTGGCGGACGTTGGCGAGAATCTGCGGCAGGGGAATACTCTTGCCTCCCCGCAGCGCCACGGAGCAAAACTGACAGCCGCGCCCGCACCCCCGCGTGATCTCCACCACGCCGAACGTCGAACGGTGGGGCGTGGCGGGAATGCTTTCCAGCCGCGGGCTGCCGCATTCGACCCGCGGCGGCAGCGGTTGGCCGCGCACCGCGCGCTCGAAAAGATCCAACGCCGTTTCTTCCGCCTCACCGTGCACCAGGCAGTCGATCCCCCACTCCTGTTGCAGTTGTTTGTGTTCGATCTGCCAGGCGCCCGGCCCGCCGACGATCACCCGCAGATGCGCCCGATGCTGCTGAATCGCGGGGTGATGCACCAGGCGGCGAAACTCGGCGGCATTGATCGGCTCGCACTCCCGGCCGTAGAAGCCGGCGTAGACGTCCGTCGCGAAGGTGATCCCCAGCGGGTTATGGGCATGGATGCCGATGACCCGCGTGTCTTCCCCCACGAACTGGTCCAGTTGATCCGGATAGCACACCGCCACTTCTTCCGGCGGAAACCGCCGGAGCAGCAGGCTCTCGATCACCCGGAGACCGTTGGGAACGTACTTGGCGCGGCCATCCGGCCACACTTCCACGTCCGTTGACCAGTCCGTGCCGAGAAAGCGGGCGTACTGGGCAGGCAAAGTAGCCAGCAGCATCTGCCGCCAGGTGCTGCGCTGGTACTCCGTGGATTCACTGGTGCTTGCGGCAAGGACAATTCTACATCCACGTGTTTTGGCTGGCATCGTCGTCGATAGCGAACTCCCAAACCCGTTTTGCTGCCCGCTCGCAGCGGGGAGCGCCGCTCCTCCGCTTCCCGCGACCGAATACGAACCGGGCCCTGACCCCGCATCCCGACGAACTCAAGCGGAGTCAGCGATGACAATTCGGTGACACTCCAACCTCTTGCCCCTATGATAGTGCATTCAAGCCGCCGGTTTTCACCCGGGGTCAAAGCCCGCCGGCGGGCGCCAGCCGTTCGCGTTTCCCTTTGGGTTCGCCGGTGAGATACAGCACCATCATGCGCCCGTCGGTCCGCAGTTCGTCGCCGGTCGCGTTGCCCGCCTTGCGCGGCGCGCCGGGACGATCTATCAACGCATAGCCGGTGGCTACGCCGGTGAACAACAGGTCGTCCGCGATTTTCTGCCGCTCTTTGTCGATTTCCGGATCGATCAGGTGATACCACTGCGTGCCGGCGCGGCCCATCCCGATGCCGATATCGTGCGTCGCCGAAGCGATCCAAACCGGCTTTCCCTGGTAATCCCCTGGTCGGCGGTAAATGCGCAGGTGATGCCGTTTGGCTACCGTGTTGAGATCCTTCTGGTATTCGTAATCAGGTTCTTTGCCGTCCAGCAGGAGTCTGGAGAACGGGGCCTCCTCGTAGCCCTTTTGGCGCAAAGCGGCCAAGGCGGTGCGGAATCCGCTCTTGACGCCCAGGCTCTTCGCCTCCAGCCACCCGGCTTCCTGGAAGCCGGCCTCGAGATCTTCCGCGGCGCCGACGAACAGCAGGTTGGTGATGTCGGAGTCCTCGCCGCTGGGGGTCTTCACCCGGAGCGGTTGGGAGCGGACAAGATGCACCATAGCCTGGGTCGGTTTTACCTGATTCCAGTCCTTCTGCGGTTTGTTCGTCTGGAGTTTCTCCGGCACCGACACCCGCAAGATCAGTTCGGCGCCGGCGGCGTAATCAATCTCCCGGCCAAGCGTCAGGTTATACCCGCGGGTAGCCCATTGCAGGCCCTCGGAAACCCCGGGCATCACAAAGCCCAGACCGCGCAAGCCTAAGGTCCAGCGCCCCACCGCCCGGTTGGGGAAAGGGATGCCGAGGATGCGCCCGTGATTCACCGTTTCGCGCGCGTTGTCGACCTCCAGGACCCGCGTGGCCAACCGGGTGACGTTGCCGTCGGCGTGCCGGAAGTTGGTGAAATCCAGCGCGGCCTCGGCCCGGGTGAACCGGTCGCGCGCGTGCCGGGCGGTGAGGACCGTACCCTCCACTGCCGTGCCAGCTTCCAGCAGCACGCGCGCGCCCTCGCGCACCGGCGCGATCACCACCGCTTTCACGCGCTCCCCGGTGCGGGTGTTCTTGCTGTGGAAAGGTTCGGTAAGGCGAACCCAGATCTCCGTGCCGACGGGCACATCGGCATCCAGGGCGGCGGCCAGCCCCCGAAAGTCCTTGCGGGCCGCCAGGGCGCGCAACCCGTTAATGTAATCGGCCATGCGGTTGGCGTCGTCATGGCTGATCCCCCGGCGGGCCCCGGCCTGCTCGAGCACGTGGCGCAGCGATTCTTCCGGATTGGCCTCCTCCCAGTCGAGCACCGTGTTGCCGTAATCGTCTTCGGCATTCACGTCCGCGTTCTTGTCGATCAGGATCTCGGCCAGTTCGCGATAAGCCTCGTGGATATTGCGGTCGGACCACCGGAAGGCGCCGATGGCGATCCAGTGCAAGGCGGTCCGGCCCTGTTCGCCCTTTGCGTTGACGTCGGCCCCTTGCTCGGCCAGCGCGCGCGCCTCCCCGATGAGCGTGCGCGCTTCTTTCTTCTTCATCTCTTGCGCTGCCGCCTGGAGCTTTTCCACCAGCGCTTTGCCCAGCCGGGCGGGATCCTCAGGTTTGGCCGGCAACAGCAGCCAAAACGCGGCGAGGAACGCCGGCATGGCCAGCCGCCAGCAAATCGTCGCTCTCCGGATGCGCGCGATTCTGGGATTGAGCCTCATAACGACACTGCCCTCTTTCTTCCGTAGATCATACACAAGCTTTCCCTTTGCCCCGGCCGTCCGCGGTGTTGTAATGAGCATGGGTTTCCGGGCCATGAAGATTCCGTTCCATCCGTCCGTGTACGAACATGCGGCGCGGTTCACCGGCCGCACGCCGTGGGAGGTATCCCGCGATCCGGACTTGATGTTCGAAGGACATCGCGCCGCCTACCTGGAGTACCGCCATACGCCGATTGTGGTGGGTATCGACATTTACAATCTTGAGGCGGAGGCGTACGGGGCCAAGGTGGCCGTTCCGGGACCGGACGGGATCCCGGCCATCTTCGATCCCCTGGTCCGATCGCTGGACGAGGCGCGGCGGCTGCCGCCCCTCGACCCCGCGCGCGACGGGCGGATTGCCATGGTGATCGACGTCGCCCGCCGTCTGGCCGCCGCGCTCCCGCAGGCGGACGTGCGGATTCCGCTGGCCGGCCCCTTCTCCATCGCGTTCAACCTGCGGGGCATCAACCAGCTTTGCGAAGATGTCGCGGCGGACCCGGACGCCGTGGCCGGCTGGCTGATGACTTTGGCGGACAATCAAGCCGCGTTTGCGCGCGCGGTGGTGGCCGCGGGGCTGGACGTAGCCTTCTTTGAATCGGCGGCCGCGCCGCCGCTGCTCTCCCCGCGGCAGTTTCGTCAAGTCGAATTGCCGGCGCTCCGCCACATCATGACCCACACCGCCTCCATCGCCGGCCATCCGGTTCCGTGCATCATGGGCGGCAACACCTATCTCATTCTGGACGACATTCTCTCTACCGGCACTGGCTATGTCGTGTGCAACGTCGAGACCAACCAGCAGGCGTTCGTCGACCGGCTTTGCGCAACCCACCCGCAAGTGAACGTGCGCATCAACATGGACCCGCGCATTGTGGCTTGCCCCGACCGCGCCGCCATCCTGGCCGAGGTGGATCGGATTCTCGCCATCGCCGCGGGCCGGCCAAACTGCCTGATGGGCACCGGCTGCCTGCCGCTGGAGACTCCGCCCGGGAACATCCGCCTGATTCGCGAGTACCTGGCTACGCCGTAACGCGGCGTCCACGGCGGCTGGTGGCGCACGCTTTCCCGTGCAGCGCAACTTCAGTTCCGCGGGCGCTGCCGGGGCCGGTCGGAGACCGGCCCCTCGAGTTTCTACATTCTTTTATGCGGCGGCCGCTGCAACGAGGCCGGAATTGGTCACTTTTGCGCTGAACTGCTCGATCAGATCGGGGCGTTCCACCATTTCCTTGCGTAGGAGCGCGACCA